>Ga0116172_10000633_pt1 | contig 34743 bp, 34 predicted proteins | sample AD_UKC083_MetaG_FD_89799 | JGI IMG/M metagenome (GOLD analysis project Ga0116172, IMG submission 89799) | Active sludge microbial communities of municipal wastewater-treating anaerobic digesters from USA - AD_UKC083_MetaG | ecosystem: Engineered > Bioreactor > Anaerobic > Digestate | place: USA... | reverse complement strand
TGAGAACTGCTTAGAGTTTAGCCCAGATAATCCCGATTGTATTCAAGGTATATCAGCAGTAGAGCAATTGATGTTACAAAAGGATCAATCCCAATAACTAAGTTTTTACTGGGATATTTCGTGAATTATCTAATCACTAAAACATGGCCCAATATGATCTGTTGCAATTTATAAAGGATGGCCGTTCTCCGTGGAAATCTTTCATCACGGCGTAATGCAAAAATTGTAGTGCGAAAGTGCGTAAATAATTTTATATATTCCGACCGTGGTAGTCTTTCATCACGAAGTGATGCAAGAACTGCGGTGCGAAAGTATGTAGATAATTTTAGACATTCCGACCGTGGCAGTTCTTGTACTTCTTCCCCGATCCACATGGGCACGGGTCATTTCTCCCAACCTTCTCTTTCCCTGATTCTACTTTTTCAACCTTTAACTCTTTCCCAGAATTCTGATCTATAACTTTACGTTCTTGAATCTCTTGCCCTTCAACCGAAACACCCGTCTCTAACTCACTTTGATGATATGTTAATTTTTGCTGTTGATTAGAAACCCTATCCTTTGGTGAAACGTCCTTAGAAACAGAAGATAATCTATCACCCATCATTGAGTAAACTTTTGAAACTAATATCTCAAACCTTTCATGTCCTTCTCTCTTGTACTCAACCATAGGATCTCTTTGAGCATATCCTCTTAAACCAATACCATCTCTTACTTGATCCATATCAACAAGGTGACTCATCCAAAGATAATCTATAACTGGACATCCAAAACCACTAACAATTTGGAACCACGTTTCTTTTCCAAAATCTTTTTCTTTCTGATCCCAAGCATCATGATCAAGATCTGAAAACTGACTCAATTTTCCAATTAACCATTCTTTATGGCTTTCGTTACCGTTTTCAAGTTCTAAAATTCTTCTCCTAAGTTCATAAATAACCTCTCTGTGAGTATTCATGATATCGTCCATATCGACTAGTTGTTTCCTTCTGTCAAAGTTAAAACCCTCAACACGTTTTTGTGCATTTTCAATAGATTTTGAAACAATACCTGCTTCCAAAGGAATGTTTTCATCTAAACCAAATTTATCCATTATCCTAGAAACAGACTCTCCACCAAAAATCCTCATTAAGTCATCCTGCAAAGAAACAAAGAATTTTGATTCCCCAGGATCCCCTTGCCTACCCGATCTTCCTCTTAACTGATTATCAATTCTTCGGGACTCATGTCTTTCGGTTCCTATAACACACAGACCTCCGGCGTTGACTACTTTTTCTTGCATCTCCATGTCTGGTGGATCTCCACCAAGAATAATGTCAACTCCTCTACCAGCCATATTGGTTGAAATTGTAACCGAACCCTCTCTACCAGCTTGAGCTATTATCAAAGCCTCCTTCTCATGGTTTTTTGCATTTAAAATTTGGTGGGGAATATTTCTTCTTTGTAAAAAATTATGCAAAAGTTCACTTTTATCAACGGATGTGGTTCCTACCAAAACAGGTTGTCCTGCTTTATACCTTTTTTCAATTTCATCAGCCACGGCTTTAAACTTCCCAGCTTCTGTTTTGTAAACAACATCATTATCGTCCTTTCTGATGCTAGGTTTGTTTGTAGGTACTGATATAACTTCAAGTTTGTATATTTTATAAAACTCTTCTGATTCTGTAGCTGCAGTACCAGTCATACCCGCAAGCTTTTTATACATCCTAAAATAATTCTGGTATGAAATTTCAGCCAAAGTTTTTGATTCTTGTTGAATAGTTACACCTTCTTTTGCTTCTATAGCTTGGTGGAGTCCATTAGAAAATCTGTTACTTGGGAGTAATCTTCCTGTAAACTGGTCAACAATAATCACACTACCGTTTTTAACAACATAATCTCTATCTTTCTCATACAGAGTATTGGCTAATAAAGCTTGCTCTATTAAATGAACCATCTCAAAATCTTGTTCATATAAATTTTCTATTCCCAAAAGCCGTTCCACTCTTCTAACACCAAGATCAGTTAAAGTTACATTTTTATATTTTTCCTCCATCTCATAATCTGTATCTTTTATAAGGGATTTAATAATAGAATTTGCTTGGTGATATCTATCGCTTGGTTTAGCATCGGCGGTTGAAATTATTAACGGAGTTCTCGCCATATCTATTAGAATGGAGTCTACCTCGTCAACGATTGCAAAGTTATGAACACCCCAATCTCCATTAGGATTAGTCTGAACCATTTCTAACAACGATCGAACCATGTTGTCTCTAAGATAATCAAATCCGAATTCGTGATTTGTTCCATAAACAATATCGCACTTATATGTTTCTTGTCGTGGGACTTCTTTTAAGTGAACTGAATAAGCGTCTTCAAACTCTTGTCCTTCAAAATTATGGTCATACACAAATGCTTTCTCCTGCATTATTACACCAACGGATACACCCATATAATCATATAAAGATCCCATCCACCCAGCACCGTGTCGTGAGAGATAATCATTTGGGGTCACTAAGTGAGCACCTCTACCTGTTAATGAGTTGAGATATAAAGGTAATGTGGCCGTTAAAGTTTTTCCTTCTCCTGTCTTTTGCTCAGCTATTTTTCCTTGATGTAAAACAATTCCAGCTAGTATCTGAACATCATAGTGACGCATATTCAACACTCTTTTAGCGGACTCTCTAACCAACGCGTACGCCTCTGGGAGTATTTCGTCTAATTTTTTATCTTGATCTTCTGCACTCAAACCCTTGAGTTCTTTTTTCCATTCTAATGTCTTTTTTCTTATCTCATCTTGAGATAAATTTTTGACATCTTCTTCTAAACTGTTTATACGATCAACAACAGGCCATATCTTTTTTAATTGTTTTTCATTTGTATCAAAAAGCCCGAACATACAGAAAAGATTTTAGCAGATTATTTAAAATATAGATAAGACTATAAGAAAAAGTGCTAAAGCCACCCTGTAATAAATAAAGGGGTGCAATCTTTTTTCTCTAACAAAACCCAGCATAAACTTAATAGCAAAAATACCTGTTATAAAACTTGCTATAAATCCAAAAGCCATAGGAGGAAAATCTGCCATATTAAGGTAATCTAAAGATGAAATAAGCTGTGATATACCTGCAAATAAAACTACAGGGATAGATAATAAAAATGAAAACCTAGCTGCCTCTTTCCTACTCAATCCTAGTATCATCCCACCAGAAATTGTAGCACCAGATCTAGAAAAACCTGGTAACAATGCCAATGCTTGAAATATTCCAACTTTAAAACTTTTCCCCAAAGATATTTCATCTTTAACCAAAAATCTTTTTTTATGATGTCTCTCAGCAACGTACATTAAAATGCTCCCAAACAACAAAAATATGGCTACGCTAAAAATTCCTCTAAAAACTTTTTCTATAAAATTTCCAAACAATAAACCCACTACACCCGCAGGTATAGAACCAACAACAACTTTCAAACCCAAGGTTGCTTCAGAAGAATAATGTTTAATTTTCTTCCCATGTTTGGAAATATCCCTAAAAAGTGATCCAACAATGGAAATTATATCTTTCCAAAAATAAACAATTAAAGCTGATGCAGTGGCCAAATGAAGAGTGGTATCAAAAACTAATTTCTGTTCTTCCCACCCAAAAAGCTCGGGAAAAATTATAAGATGAGCTGTTGAGGATATAGGAAAAAATTCCGTTACGCCTTGAACAATTCCTAGTATTACAGCTTGAATTATAGACATACACTAAACCCTCCCAAAAATAATAATGTTGTCGGAGTTTGTATAACCAGCAACCACTTCATAACTAACATCAGAAAAATATCCCTCCAAATTATCCATAAAAATATTAACATCCTCTTGGTAGGGTTCTGTATATATCCTATTAAATATAACCAAACCCCCGCCCCTAACTAATCTCTTTGCTGCAGATATAAAATTCCCAGTTTTTCCTAAATCCGGATATCTTTCACCATTAAATACATCAACTACCAAAACATCAAATCCGCTAGGAATTAAGTCATATTTTTCTGGCTCTATTGCTACACGCAAGGCATCTGCATTTATGATTGTATGGTTAGGGATGGATCCAACATTAAAAAATCTCTCTGCAATATCTATCATAACGGGATCGTATTCGACACTAGTTATCTCTATATTAGGAAAATTTCTTGATATCAAACTGGCCATGGTCCCACCACCCATTCCAAATATCAAAACCTTCTCGGCCTCAGGCATTCTTTCTTTTAAATGGTCTGCTAATTGCCCCCAAACTAATCTTCCACAAGCCGGGGAATCTGGATTAAGAGATTGAATAATATTATCTACAACTATTTTTCGTGTTCTTCCAACATCTACTACTCTTATCCTACCGTTAAGCTCGGATTCAACATCATATACAACTTTAGGCATCCTGAGCTCATCAAATATATTCATTATTAAAATCGTACCATAAATTAATTCTTAGACAGAATTCTGCCAAATCCAGTATATTTCTGTAAAGCTTCTGGAATATCTATAGAGCCATCTTCTTGCTGGTGATTTTCTAATAAAACTATCAAAGGCCTTGTACTGGCCCCCGTATCATTTACAGTTCTAGCGAATTTAAGTTCATTCCCATCCCTATATTTTATATTTAATCTCCTAGCTTGGTAGTCAGTTGTCATAGTATTTGTACCTAATTCCATGTATTCCTTTTCACTTGGTCTCCAGCCCTCAATATCATATTGGAAATAAGAAGCATTATAACCACAATCTCCAGTACATTTATTCACAACTCTATAAGGTATTTCAAGTTTCTGATATAACCATTCATTTATTTCCAAAAATTCATCAAACACTTCCCTCTCCTGCTCTTCAGTACAAACACAGTTCATTTCTAATTTATCAAACTGATGAACTCTTTTTATACCTCTAACATCTTTACCCCAAGAACCAACCTCACTTCTAAAACATGTTGTTTGTGCGTACACCTTAGCAGGCAAATCATCTTTGTCTAAAACTTTATCCATAAAATAAGAGAGATTTGTAGGTTCGGCTGATCCTATTAGAAACAGATCATTACCTTCCTCAATGTTATCGTTTGATATTTTATAAACCTGATCTCTACCCTCAGGAAAATGGCTAGTACCAAAAAGGGACCTTTCCTTTACCATGACGGGAGGGATCAGGGGAGTGTAACCCCTTCTAAGTAATTCACTTTTCAACAGGGAGAAAATTGCCTCTAAAACTACGACTGCTTCTGATTTTAGATAGTAGAACCTACTTCCAGAAACTTTGCTACTCTGCTCTATATCTATAATGTCTAAATTTGCTCCCAATTCAATATGATCTTTGTGATTAAAAATATCCTTAGGAGCATAAGATATATCGCCATATGGGAGAGAATTACCAATACTTAAATAACCATCTTTTGGATTCCAAACCTTGATAATTAAATTATCTTGTTCGTCATTCCCAACAGGCATATCTTTAGAAACAACGTTCGGAATATAGGGCAATGCTTTATCCACAGCTTCTTTTAAAACACCCAAATTATTTTCTAAATCTGATAGTTCATTTTTTACCTCAGAAGCTTGAGAAATTATTTCCGACCTTTCATCGTCAGGAACCCTTGAAATGAGAGACGATAGTTCATTTCTCTTTTGCCTTAAAGCTTCCACATCTCGCAAAACCTTTAGATACTTCTCATAATTAGATAACAACCCATCTATATCTAAGTCCTTCACTTTTCTCTGCTCAGCAACTTTTTTAACTAATTCTTTATTATCTTTAATATAATTAATATCTAACATCTTCTACATTCTAATCCTTTTTTCGTTGCTTTTTCAATAAGGGGTGGTAATATAAGTCATTAGCGTAAGGATTTACAGATTGTCTTAATCAATATTTAAGACATTTAAAACAATGTTAACCTCATGAGGTGACTAAGGAGTGTCATCAAATTGGGGTTGTTGACCTTGAAAAATTGTTCTGATACAATCAAGCGCGTCTTTTAAAAAGAATGATAAGTAAGGAAGTAATAACAAAAGAAGGAAAGGTAACAGAGACCCTAATGGGTGGTATGTTTAAAATCCAATTTGGTGATGATTCTACAGCTTTGGCTGTAATATCGGGGAAAATGAGAAAACAACGTATAAGAGTGTTAGTAGGGGATAAGGTAAAAGTAGAGTTCTCACCCCATGACTTAACAAGGGGAAGAATAACTTTTCGTTTGAAATAACTATGAAAGTAAGATCGTCTATAAAACCTATTTGCAAAGATTGCAAAATAATAAAAAGAAAGGGCGTTGTTAGGGTTATATGTAAAAGAAACCCAAAACACAAGCAAAGACAAGGATAAAATATGCCTCGTATTAAAGGTGTGGATATACCAAATGAAAAAAGAATAGAAACATCCTTAACATATATTGAGGGTATTGGTCTAGAAACATCAAAAAAGATACTTGATATAGCTAAGGTTAATCCTGACACTAGATCTAGGGATCTAACAGATACAGAAATTGCTGATATAAATAATGCTATATCTAAGTTAGAAATCCCCATAGAGGGGGAGCTTAGAAGGATAACTGCTTCTAACATAAGAAGATTAAAAGAAATAAAAAGTTATAGAGGTTTAAGACATCATCTCGGGCTTCCAACAAGGGGTCAAAGAACAAGGACCAATGCTAGGACCAGAAAAGGTAAAAAGAAGACCGTGGGAGGTCAGAAGAAAAAATTAGCTAAGAAATAATATGGCAAAGAAAAAAAAGGAAAAACAGATATCTTCTACCGGAAGGGCTTACATCACAGCCGGTATAAATAATACGTTAATAACTATAACTGATGATCAGGGAAATGCTCTTTTTTCTGGAAGCTCTGGTAAGTCCGGTTTTAAGGGCTCAAGAAAATCAACACCATATGCCGCAACTAAGGCCGCCGAACAAGCAGGGGTTGTTGCGTTTAATGCTGGTTTAAGAGAAGTAGCAGTTTTTGTTAAAGGACCTGGGATGGGAAGAATATCGTCTATAAAAGCTTTAAAATCTGCAGGACTTAATGTAATGTCAATTTCCGATCAAACACCTATGCCACATAATGGGTGCAGACCTAAAAATAGGAGGAGGGTATAAAATGGCAAGTTATATAGGACCAAAATGTAGAATGTGCAGAAGAGAAGGTGCCAAACTTTACTTAAAGGGTAAGAGATGTGAAAGCGAGAAATGTCCTTTGAATAACAAAACCCAAGCTCCAGGTCAACATGGTTTAAGCAGAAAAGCTCTTTCATCCTATGGTCAGCAGTTAAGAGAAAAACAAAAAGCGAAAAGGGTGTACGGCTTACTTGAAAGACAATTTAGAAATTATGTGAATGAAGCTTTAAAATCTAAAGGTGTTTCAGGAAGTATCCTAATGCAAAAATTAGAATCTAGATTGGATAACCTCGTTTATAGAAGTGGTTTTGCTGTTTCTAGATCACAAGCAAGACAAAACATAAGAAGAGGATTATTTACTGTTAATGGTAAGGAAATAAACATACCGTCAGCACAAATAAAAGTTGGAGATGTTATAAAACCGGTCAACATTGAGAAAATTAGTTTAAGAGAAGGTTTTATAATGCCTGACTGGCTAGAGGTTAACTTGAAGGAAAAGTCAGTAAAATACAATAGATTTCCCACTGAGGAAGATCTTCAGGAGAATGTTGATGTTCAGTCAATAATTGAATTCTATTCAAGATAATTTTAATGGCCTGCTTGTGTAGGCTAAGGAGGAAAATATGGAAGTTACTAAAGAAAATTTAAAAATAAACACCATAAAGGAAGATGGGAATATTGGAGTTTATTCTTATGAGCCCTTACCTACGGGTTTTGGTTACACGTTAGCTAATGCACTAAGAAGGGTTCTCCTGTCTTCTATAAAAGGATCAGCAGCTACACAGGTTAAAATAAGCGGTGTTACCCATCAATTCACAACTATTACAGGTGTCAAAGAAGATGTGGTTGAAATAACACTAAATTTGAAAAAAATAAGATTTAAAAGCCATTCTGAAGGCCCAGTTATAGTAACATTAAATAAAAAAGGTCCTGGGAAGGTTACTGCTAAGGACATAAAACTAACATCTGACGTTGAGGTGATGAACAAAGATCAACACATAGCCACATTAGCAGATGCCAAGTCAGAGTTAGAAATGGAAATTGTTGTAGAACAAGGTATTGGTTATTCTCCTATGGAAGATAGACAAACATCAAAAGTTGGGGTCATTATATTGGACGCCCTCTTCTCCCCAATAGTAAGTGCTAATTACGAAATTGAACCTACAAGATTTGGTGGTAGAACAGACTTAGATAAAATAACGTTTACAATTGAAACAGATGGTAGTATATCTCCTAAAGACGCTATAAAAGATGCTGCCGGTATATTAAAAGAATACTATATAAACTTTCAAGAATGGAAAGCAGACCCACAAGAAAAAGAGGTGAAGGAAAAACCTAAGATAATGTCTAAACCCGTTGAGGATATACTGGTTGAAGAGCTTTTACTCCAAACAAGAACTATAAACGCTCTAAAAAAGAGCAAGATTAATACTCTTCAGGAATTAGCAAAGAAAACAAACGAAGAATTAGAAGACATTAAGAATATAGGTGAAAAATCACTCCAAGAGATAAAGGATTTATTAGAAAAGGAAGGCTATAGAAAATAAGAATGAGACATAGAGTTGTAAAGAAAACTTTAAATAGAGATAAAGATCACAGAAAAGCTTTAACTATGAATCTTATTACTCAGATAATTGAGGAGGGTAAGACAAATACAACTCTAGCAAAGGCCAAATACATAAGACCTAAGGTTGAAAGGGTAATAACAAAAGGTGTAAAAGCAAACAAAGCGGGTGATAAGATATCTAAATTTAATATTGTTAAAAATATTAGAAAAGAAATAAAATCTGAGTCTGCAATAAGAAAACTTGTGGATGAAGTCGCTCCTAAGTTTTTAGAAAGAAAAGGCGGCTATACAAAAATCATCAGAACTGGAAATAGGGATGGTGATAACGCACAAACAGCTAGAATAGAACTGGTATCAAGCATGGAAGAAACTAAAGAAAAATTAAAGAGAAAAGTTAGTAAGAAAGAAAATAAGGATGAAAACAAAACCAAATAAAACTACATTTTTAAATCCCACTAAAAGAGAAGATAAATGGCATCTTATAGATGCCAAAGATCAAATACTAGGAAAAATAAGTGAAAAAATAGCGATTCTCTTAACGGGAAAGGATAATCCTAACTACACACCATCTCAAAACTGGGGAGGTAAAGTGGTAGTTATAAATGCTGAAAAAATTAAGGTTACAGGTAAAAAAATGGGGGATAAAGAATATATGAGACACACAGGTTTTCCAAAAGGGTTAAGATCAGAAAGTTTAGAATCGTTAATGGAAAGATTGCCTACAGAAGCTTTAAGAAGATCCGTTTCTGGAATGTTGCCAAAAAACAAACTAAGAAAAGAAAGGTTAGCAAATTTATATATTTACGCAGGTGAGGAACACCCACACGCTGCACAATTAAACAAATAATGGCTACAACAAAAAAAGAGACAAAGAAAAAAGAGGTTATAAAGGAAGAGAAAGAAGAAAAAGTTGAGGTGGTAAAAGAAGAGACCAAGGTAAAAAAAGAAAAGAAAAAGTCTAAAACGGGCTTATTCACTGGAACAGGGAGAAGAAAAACGGCTGTGGCTAGAGTATTCTTATATGATGTAAAAGGATCTTTTACTGTGAATGATAGGCCTATATCAGAATACTTTCCTTTTGAGGTAGCACAATCAAGATGGGAAAAACCATTTCACGCAATTGGTGTTTCGCACCCTGAATCAAAATACTCGGCCACTATAAAAGTAGAGGGCTCTGGAAAACCTTCTCAAATGGATGCAATCATACTTGGAATATCAAAAGCACTTGCAAAAATAGACGAGGAATTTGACAAAACGTTAAGAAAACAGGGTTTCATGACCAGGGATTCTAGAATGGTCGAGAGAAAGAAACCCTTCTTCCGTAAAGCAAGAAAAAAACCACAATATTCAAAGAGATAATTATCTATTCAAAAACATCTTCATCAGTTAGGAAAGTAGATTCTATGTCCCTTATTGTGATCTTTAGATATTCTAATTTGTTCTTTAGCTGTTCCTTTTTACCATCATTTGTGTGTACAAAAGTTACATCGTAAACCTGAGATATATCATCCAGTACTTTTAACGTTGGTACACATCTCCCACTTTCATAAGCAGATATTGTTTTACCAGACTTACCTATTTTCTTTCCAAATCTATCCTGAGATAAATTTTTCAATACTCTTATATTTTTTATTTTTTGAGCTATTGTTATTTCCTTATTATTTAGCATATTACTATTAAAAATAGACTAACCTTTATTGATATCAAATAGATGCTGAGATAGATTTTACAAAACGAAAATGATATGAAAATTAACGATCTTCAAAAAATTGAGAAACCAAGGGAAAAACTTATAGAAATAGGTGCAGAAAATCTAACTGATGTAGAACTTATTTCTATAATATTAAGATCTGGTGGAAGAAATTGCCCTGTTACGTCACTTTCTAGAGATTTAATAAATGAATTTGGAGGAATAAAAAGGTTGCTCTCGGCAGATATAGAAGAAGTGCTAAAGTTTAAAAATATAGATACAGCAAAAGCATCCTCTTTAAAAGCTGTAGAAGAAATATCAAAAAGGTACTTATCACCGTCAAGCGAAACTCCAACTTACATAAAAACTCCCAAGGATGTGCACGATATTGTTAGAAAAGACATTTTTAATAAAGATCAAGAATATTTGTTCTTATTATGCCTTGATAGTAGAAACAAACTTATATCAAAGGATATAATATCTAAAGGTACTCTAAACGAGACTCTTATACACCCTAGAGAAATATTCAAAAAAGCTATATCTAAAAATTCATGTTACATAATCCTGGCTCACAACCACCCATCTGAAAAATGCGAACCAAGCGATGAAGATATAAAAGTAACAAAAAGAATACATGATGCTGGTATAAACATGGGAATACCTTTAATAGACCACGTCATTGTTACAAACGATAGTTTTTCAAGTATGAAATCGTCCAATTTGATAGGTTGTTGTTAATTTAAAAAGAAAGGAGGTGATTATGAAAAAGAAAATACCTTACATAATAGGTTTGGCTATTGTAACGATATCCTTACTAGCAGGTATAACCTACTCTGCTTTTACTGACCAAGCAAAAGTTGCTGGTTCCACTTTTAGCGTTGGTAGTGCTAATTTAATGTTTTTAGAGTCTTTATCTATGGGAACAGATCCTACAAATTACAGAGATGAACTACCAGGACCTACTTTTGACAACCTAGGACCAGGGTGGCAAAGAGATTACCTTGTAAAACTAATCAGTATGGCAACATCAAAAATAGGCATAACTTCTAAAGCTAATTATGAAACTATAAACGACCCCAAAGACTTAAGATCAGACATCATGGTTGAAATAATAAAATGGGCAGATACAAACCAAAATGGAATAGTAGATCCAGGTGAGGAAGGGCTTAGCCTAGGTCAAAAATCAATTATTAAGTGGAAAACTGAAGGGTTTAGCCTAGGAGAATTGAATTATGGACAAACAATGGAGTTAATATTGAGGTTCTCTACACCTAACATAAGTGCAACAAAACAAGGAGCCGCTGCAATATTTGACTTTGAGTTTAATTCTATACAAATGTGATTTGGCAAACCTAGGGCTTCCGCGGCGGGCATTAGCCCGCCGCGGAACATGTTATTAAAATTTAAATCTTGAAAGATAATATGAGAAAATTTCCAACCACTTCCCTATTTTTGATAGCACCTGCATTAATAATATTCCTGATTGTTCTTAAATTAAATATAAAAATCTATAAAATATCCTCATCATCTATGGAACCAGCCCTACATTTAAACTCTCTCGTAGTAGTTCAAAAAATCAAAATATTAAAAGTAGGCGATATAATTTCTTATAAATATAGCGATGGAAACTCAACTATAACTCATAGGATAACGGACATATTTTTCATCCATGGTACTTACTTTTTTAACACTAAGGGTGATAACAACAATGAAAAAGATCCTCGACCAATCTTAGAAAACGAGATAATTGGGAAAGTAATTCTATCAGTACCGTATGTAGGGATTCTCAGTTTTAGCAAAGAAAAACCATTCTTCATAATGTCTATTTTAATAGGATTTATATGTGGAATATCTCTTAAGAAAATGAATCTTTAAATATACCTTATTATCTTTATTTCTGTTATTCTTTTCTTAATGCCTTACTATATAAAACTTCCTGATAAATTCTTATACTGGTGGTTAGTAAAGACACCGTTAAAAATACTTAAAATCGGGACTATACTTTTGTCTGGCTTTAATAACACAATTTCCTTTACTGACAACGTAAGACTTCTTTTTGTCCCTCTCTTTGGTTTAACTAACTTTACAGGTAGAATGGTTAGTTTCTTTACCAGGATATTTATGATTTTCACAGGAATGATATTAATGTTTTTCGCCTTAATAGCACTAATAATATCTCCTATTATATGGCTTGTTATACCATTTTTTATTTTTAAGGCATCTTCCGTTATTTACGTAATACTATATTTTATTTTTCTATATCTTGTATTTATATACATAAACTTAAATAAACCATCCAAGACAATCTCGCAAATATCTACACAACAATCAAAAGTAATGTCTTTTAGGCCTAAACCAGCTCATATATTAAAAAATACAAACAAAGATACAAGATTAATTCTTCTTAGACTTTTTGAAGATGAACAAATAACACATTTGCTTAAAAAGTGTGAGCTTGATATCCCAGAGTTTAAGGACAAAGCAATTAACTCACAAAGCTCTAAAATTGATGACATAGTGGGAAGTAGTTTTGAAAAAGCTAAAGCTAATTCTTCAAGATATGTTGAGTTGGAACACCTTTTTTTATCAATAGTAGAAAATATACCAAATATAAATACACTCCTTTCAATATTTAACTCAAATTTTTATATCATTGAAAAATCAGCTTTCTGGATAGTAAACCAAAGAGAAAGCAGAGAAAAACTATATCCATGGCAAGATGGGTATAAAAAGCACCCTTCTGGGGGAATAGGTAAAGGTATGTTAGGCAGGGTAACACCAAATTTAGACAAAATATCCACCGATATAACGAAACAAGTAAAAAAGGGGTCAATTAAGAATGTTATAGGCAGGGATGCGGAAATTAAACAAATAGCAAATATATTAGATAACGAAAAAAACGATGTCTTGATGATAGGAGAATCTGGGGTTGGTAAGACTACCATAATAAATGGAATAGCGTACGAAATAATGACTGGAACCGAGCATAAGACCCTAAAGAACAAAAGAGTGGTAAGTATAGACGTAGGTCTTTTAACCTCGGAAAGTAAAGAATCAGGAAATGTCTCGGATAAAATATCGTTAGCGTTGGAAGAGGCAGACGAGTCTGGGGATATAATACTTTTCGTCGATGAAATCCAGAATCTCATTACGGGAATGGGTGAGGAAGGTGGTTATGATTCAACAATATTATCAATTTTAGAAAACCATGTATCAAAAAACAGGATTAGACTTATAGGAGCAATCTCCATATCAAACTACAGAAAATACATAGAACCAAATAGCACAATATCGAGATTATTTCATATAGTAAAAATTGAAGAAAATTCAAGGGAAGATACCATAAACATAATGGAGGAGAAAGCCGAAGATATTGAGTTTAGATATGGTGTTTTTGTAACACTTCCCGCTATCATATCTTGTATAGATCTATCTGAAAAATTAATTGAAGATCGGGTGCTACCAGATAAGGCCATAGATGTTCTAGAAAGGGCCGTTACAACGTCAACGGGCTCCACAAACTATGTAACATCTGACGTCATTGAGAAGGAAATATCTTCCATGACCAATATTCCCGTTACGGCGATAAGTGAATCTGAAACAGATAAATTACTAACACTTGAGGAAAAAATGAAAAATAGAGTAATAGGTCAGAATCAAGCAATAGAAAAAATAACCTCAGCTATACAAAGGTCTAGAGTTGGTATGAAGAGTGATAACAAACCTATTGCGGGTTTTTTGTTTGCAGGTATGACCGGTGTAGGAAAAACAGAAACAGCCAAATCTTTATCAGAAATATATTTTGGTGACGAAGGTAGCATGATACGGCTTGATATGAGCGAGTACCAACAAGTGGATAGTATAAACAGAATAATAGGTTCTCCTGACGGTAACACCTCAGGATCACTAGCTGAGAAAGTGAGAAACAATCCCTTCTGCGTGGTTTTAATTGATGAAATAGAAAAAGCCCATCCAAATATCCTTTTGACTTTCTTACAAATGCTTGATGAGGGAAAATTGACAGACACTTCCAATAGAGAAGCTAGTTTCAGAAACACAATAATAATAGCTACCAGCAATGTTGGAACAAAATCTATCCAAGAAATAGCAGAAAAAGGAGGGGATTATGAACAAATACAATCCTCAGCCATGATAGAGATAAGAGAAAATTTTGCACCAGAACTTTTAAATAGGTTTACAGCTATAATAATATTTAATCAACTATCAATGGATAATCTTAGGGACATTACGAAAATACTATTGAAAGAGGTAGAGGGGTTATCCAAAGAAAAAGGCGTTGATATAAAATTCAAACCCGAACTTATAGATGAGTTAATAAGAAGAGGATATAGCACGGAGTGGGGTGCTAGACCTTTATTAAGAACCATTGAGGACACAGTTGGGTCTTATATAGCAGTTAAAATGCTCAAAAAAGAGATAAATCCAGGAGATAGAATAATATTAGGTACAGAGATTTTTAATATATAATACAGCCCATGAATGAAATTTCACATAGAATTGAATATTTAAAAAAGTCCCTTTGTATAGAAGATAAAAGAAAAAAAGTACTAGATATAAAAGAAGAGCTCAAAAAAGAAGATGTATGGCAAGACTGGGAAAAGGGAAATAAACTATCAAAAGAACTATCCGATCTTGAAAAAGAGCTAGAAGAGTTTGATATGTTAGAACTATACATAGAGGAAGGTAATCAAGAGTTATTGGAACAAGAGATAAAAAAACTGGAATTTAAAACATATTTATCAGGAAAACACGATAACAAAGATGCTATATTATCAATTCACGCAGGGCAGGGTGGCACCGAAGCTATGGATTGGGCCCAAATGCTTTTGAGGATGTATTTAAGATATTCTGAGAGGAAGAGTTGGGAGTATTCTATAGTAAATGAAGTTCAAGGAGATGAGGCAGGTATTAAAACTGTTACTGTTGAGGTTAGTGGTAAATACGCATACGGATTTCTAAAAAAAGAAGCGGGAGTCCATAGACTAGTTAGACAATCTCCTTTTAATGCAGACAACTTAAGGCAAACCTCTTTTGCGCTCGTAGAAGTAGTTCCCGTTGCGGGAGACGATGAGGAAATTGATCTAAAAAATGAAGATCTAGAATGGGAATTCTTTAGATCAGGTGGTAAGGGAGGACAAAATGTAAATAAAGTTTCCACAGCAGTTAGATTAAAACATAAACCTTCAGGAATAATAGTTGAGTGCCAAGAGGAAAGATATCAAGGTAAAAACAGAGAAAAAGCTTTAAGAATATTAAAATCCAAACTTTTACAGATAGAGGAAGAGAAGTCTCTTGAAGAAGAAAGAAAACTCAAAGGAGATTATAAAACCCCTGGGTGGGGTAACCAAATAAGAAACTATGTTCTCCACCCTTACAAATTGGTGAAAGATCTAAGAACAGAAGTTGAAAGCACAAATCCCGACAAAGTTTTAGATGGAGAAATTGATGAATTTATTGAAGCCGAAGTAAAACTTTCTAAATAGGACTATTCATCAAGTCTATTTCTTGGAAAATTCTCACCTGAGAAATCTTCAGCATCAAAACCAAAATCACTGTCTTCCTTAAATTTAGACAAACCACTGTCATCTGGAATATCATCTATTAACACCTCTCTACCGCTACTTCCCCCAGCCTCACCACCAACAATACCTCTCTCCTCCATCATGTCTATTAATCTAGAGGCCCTTGCAAAACCTATGCGTAATTTTCTTTGTAAAAGTGAAGATGACGCTTTTTTGGCTGATACTACTATAGCTACCGCCTCATCAAATAAATCATCATCAACATCATCTCCCCAGCTAGATTTAACTTTTCCTCCTTTAGTTGGTGTTACTGGGGTATTTAATACCTCTTCCTCATAATCTGGTTCTAGTCCCTGACTCTTTAAGAAATCTACAATATCAGCCGTTTCTTTTTCTGATATAAATGCTCCTTGAAGTCTAATAGGTTTCATCGTATCTGGTGGTACAAATAACATATCTCCTCTTCCAAGTAATTTCTCGGCCCCAACCTGGTCAATAATAACCCTAGAATCAACTTGACTTAAAACCTGAAAAGCTACCCTACAGGATATATTGGCCTTGATAAGACCTGTTATTACTTCCCTAGATGGTCTTTGAACAGCAAGTACCAAGTGTATCCCTGTAGCCCTACCCATTTGAGCCAGTCTAATTATACTTTTCTCAACTCCTGCAGGATCTTTAATCATTATTTCACCTAGTTCATCGACAACGATAACTAAGTAGGGCATTACCTGAATACCTGATTTTGCGTTATAAGTATCTATATTTTTAACACGGGCCTGCTCAAATAATTTATATCTTCTTTCCATTTCCTCTACAGCCCATTTAAAAACAGAGGGAGCTTTATCCATGTCAGTAACTACGGGAGTCAGAAGATGAGGTATTCCTTCGTACAATATAAGTTCAACTCTCTTAGGATCTATAAGTATAAACTTAACCTCTTGAGGAGTTGCTCTAAACAAAATAGATGACAATATATTATGTATAAATATAGATTTTCCTGAACCAGTTGTCCCTGCTATTAAAAGATGAGGCATTTTCCCAATGTCATAAGTTATGACTCTACCACCAACATCTTCTCCTAAGGCTATGCCAAGTTTTGAATCCATGCTTTTCATTTGTTGTGAGCTTATAAGCGATTTGAAATAGACGATCGTCCTTTTTGTATTAGGAACTTCTACACCAACAAGAGATTTACCAGGTATAGGAGCTTCTATCCTAACAGCTCCTGTTGGGGATGCTAGTGCGAGAGCCAAATTTCCCTGCAAGGTAGATATTTTTGAAATATTTATAGACGATCTTGGTTTCAAAGCATACTGAGTTACCGTCGCTCCAACCTTTACATTTTCCATATCTAAGCCAATATCAATTCCAAAAGACTTTAAAGTGTCTTTTATAATCTTTATTTTTTTATCAATATCGGAAGTATCTACAACCCTAGCAGGGGGCTCCGCTAATAAAGTATCGGGTGGGTACTCCCATATTTTATCCGATGGTATGCCTTGGGATATCTTAATAGAAGATGGTACTAATGTATCTACAGAACTTGTATCTATAGTCATCTCAGGTTCAGCTTGGGAAGGTATTATTTCGAAAACAGGAGCTACCTCTGAATCATCACTACCTAAAATAATGGCATCACTTTCATTTTCTTGAAGTGCTCCTTGTGTTGTTTCTACCTCAACATTCACCTCATTTGGTACAGAATCCTTTTTTGAAAACATATTCCTTAATTTATCAGCTATTTTTGGAAACAATTCACTATTATCTATAAATTCCGCTAAACTGTTAAATGAAATATTAAACATTAATACTACAGATCCGATAATAAATAAAAATATTAAAAGAACAGCACCAAATTTACCAACCCCGGAAGATAGGAAATATGATATTTTGTAACCAACTATACCCCCACCCCCACCACTAGTTGCTACATCTAAAGCTCTTTCTTTAGATATAAAAATATGAAAAACTGAGGATAAAGATAGCAATAAAGAAGAAAGACCAAAAAATACCCTTAACTCCTTATATTTTTTATCCAATCTGTCAAAAAATAAAAGGCCGAAGTAACCAAATATTACAGGCACTAAAAAGGAAGTTTTTCCAAAATACAGATTCAAGTAATGCTGGATTTTTCCATTTATCTTATGCTCAGGCGAAAAAAAGGATATAAGGGATATTAAAGCCAATGACATGAAAAAGATAGATATAACCGACCTAACTGTGTCTGGATCTACGTTAAGATTGAGTTTAAATTTTTTCTTTCTTCCTCTGGCCATTATCCTTATGATAACACAAAAATACTACTGCTCGGAATCTCTAGTTATAACCTAAATTGTTATAAAATGAACTATAACCATAGGGCTCATACTCGTTTCCTTTTTCAAAAACTTGAGAATATCATTCTCAAGTTTTCTTTTTAAATCCGAGTTATCATTTTTATCACCTTTTCTACTTTTAACTCTTTTCTGAATAAAGCTCTTTGTCTTATCCATTAAATCTTTTGAGTCTTTAACATATATAAAACCCCTGGTTATTATCTCTAACTTATCAGCATGTACATCACCCTCTTGCGATGTTGGGATAGCTACAACAAAAACACCATCAGAACATAAATGGCTTCTATCTTTTACAACAACTGGATTTAACTCATCTACCTTATTGCTGCTAATGTAAACCTGCTTTACTTCATATTTTTTACCCCTCTTTACAATTCCATTTTTTAACTCTACGGAATCACCCTCCAAGCATTCAAAAACTCTGTTCTTAGGTATACCTAGCTTCATCATTGCATTAGTATAAGCTCTCATTTTTGTTATAGTTCCACCAATTGGGATATGATATTTTGGATTTATTAACTTCACTAATCTTTCAATATCTCCTCTTAAAGCATGTCCTGAAACATGTAAATTATTCTGGATTTCACTATAAATTACCTCACAATTTTTAAGTGTTAAGTTATCCATTACCTTCTCAACTGTTATATCAGCCCCTGGCGGATTAGGATCGGCCGAAAATATAACCATTGGTTCTCCTACAAAAGATATGCATTCATGTTCACCTCTACTAAGTCTATCTAAAGAAGATCCTGGTTGTCCGTAACAACCAGCTATTAAATAAACTATCTCTTCCTGAGGATAGTTACGAGAGTCTTGTTCATTTATAAAAAAATCATCAGAAAAAGGTATATAGCCCAATCTTCGCGCTATATCCACCATCTGCTCTATTGACCTACCACTAGCTACTATCTTCCTACCTATCTTTTGTGCTGCATCCATTATTTGGTACATTCTAGAAATATTTGAAGACATTGTAGTTACGAATATCTGCCTCTTTCCCGCTTTAGCAAAAAGGTCATGGAAAGTGTTTGACAAGGTACTCTCTGATTTTGTGTGACCTACACCAACAATACCAAGACAATCAGATAAAAGACATGAAACTCCCTCTTTACCTAACCTTTCCATTGTTTCAACATCAGCAGGTCTATCAAGAACGGGGTTTTCATCAAATTTATAATCAGCTACATGTAGTAAGGTTCCTTCAGAAGTACTTATCTTTAACCCCATAGATTCTGGTATTGAGTGATTTATTCTAAAAGCCGATACTTTAAATTTTCCTAAATCTGCTATACCTGTTTCTGGGCTGAATAAATGGTAACTAAAATTTTTCCCTAAACTATTAAAGCTCTTTTCCGTGAGCTTTACTTTTAGAAATTCTCCTACTAATTTACTTGCATATATAGGAACGTCTGGTAACTCCATTAAGAGATTTGGTACAGCCCCAACGTGATCTTCGTGACCATGAGTAATAAAAACTCCCTTTATTTTATGAGAATTTTCAATTAGATAAGTAAAATCGGGTATCAGAGTGTCAACTCCAGGCATATCAAATATATCTGGAAAACCAATACCACAATCAACAACTATTATTTCATCACCCTGCTCGTAAACAGTCATGTTTTTGTTAACCTTCTCAGTTCCACCAATCATTATGATTTTTACAGAATCATCCCTTACATAATCAACTAAACTAGATATCTTTTGTTTTTTATTTGTATTGTTTTGCGTATATTCTTTCATTTTTTACTTTAGTTCTCATAAACCCAAGCCCAACTGCCCATCACTATCAACACTAGGGTTTTGAGGTTGATTATCATACTCTTTACCTTTCATTAACTCTTCAGCTTCAATTAAAATTTGAGGTATTTTTTCAAAATCTCTTCTAAATTCTTCTAAAACAGAAGTGCTTCTCAAGGCCGCTGCAGGGTGGTAAATAGGGTAAACATAATTTTCACCTATCTTTATAAGCCGCCCCCTATCTCTAGAAATTTTCCCATCTGGGTAAAAAAAGTTCATAGAGTACCTGCCTAAAGTAACTATAATCACAGGTTTTATAGTTTTTATTTGTAAAGATAAAAATGGAGAACATGAAGATATTTCATCAGGCAACGGTTCCCTGTTTTCTGGAGGTCTGTGTTTGATTATATTACCAATCCAAACATCTTCTCTTTTGTAACCTATTTTGTTTAAAGACCCCTCTAGCAATTTCCCTGCTCTTCCAACAAAAGGCCTTCCAGATACATCTTCGTAATATCCAGGTGCCTCCCCTATAAATATTATCTTTGAATTTATATTACCCTCTCCAGGAACAGCATTTGTTGCTGTTTGGCACAATCTACATTTTTTACATGCTTTAATATTTGCATTTATTTCATTCATTAACTTTTCTTTTTCCATTTTTATTGTGGGAGGTAATACTTAAGGTTCTCAGCAGTAAGTGTCACGCTTGTAGTTTTACCTTCAACTATCTCCCTTGCAACTTTTCTACATATAGCTTCAAGGGTTCTACCTAAACTTCTTATTCCAGAATCAAATCCAAAAGGTCTAACGATTCCTGGCCAGAGTTCAGGATCTATAATTAATTCATCCTGTCTTAAACCAGACTTGATCAGTATCTGAGGCATTAAATAATCCCTAGCTATAACTATTTTTTCTTGGTCAGTGTAAGAAGGCATTTTAATTATTTCCATTCTATCCATTAAAGCTGCCGACAAAGTACCAAGGTTATTCGCAGAACATATAAAAAGAACGTCCGAAAGGTCGATAGGATAATCTATGTAGTGATCTCTAAAAGCTACATTTTGTTTGGGATCTAATATTTCAAGAAGAATGGACATTATATCACTTCTTAATCCCTGCTCCCCACTTGCTTTGTCAATTTCATCTAGAAGTATAAGTGGATTTCTTACACCCGATCTTATCATTGCTTTTACAATTTGCCCTGGTTCAGCCTCTGGGAAAGATTTTGCTTTACCTCTTAATTCTATAGTCGATCCAATACCGCCCATAGCAATTCTCTCAAATTTTCTCCCCAAGGCCTCTGCAACTGAATATGCTAATGTTGTTTTACCAACACCTTGTAGACCAACCAACAAAAGAACTGGTGATCTTGATATGGCCTCCTCCCCACGCTGAGACAACAATATTAAAGTTGATAAATATTCCAGAATTCTATCTTTTGCATATTGCATTCCATAGTGATTTTTTTCTAAACTTTCTTTTGCTTTTTCTAAGTCTAAAATATCGGTCGTTTCCTCAACCCAGGGTATAGAAGTTACTATGTCTATATATCTGGACAATGTGTCAAACTCTGTAGCATAATGGCCTACATTAGCCATCCTTTCCAATCTATCTATCATTTGATCCAATCTTTCCTTTAGATCTTCAGGAAGACCTTTGGTATTGGATATAGCTCTACTTAATGTTTTTAATTCTTCAAATAAAAAGTCTTTCTTTTCTGTCATTTGAATACCATATATGAGGAACCAGACCCTCTAAATTTTACCAACGTCTCTTTAAATTCTTCCGAAAGTGTGTTTTTTATAAGTCCATCGAGGGAAGCGTCTCCGTCTTTTGAAACCTTAAATATTAGCTCCTTACCACTTTCTGGAATATTATCTTTTATAGATATAAAAGATGGATGTAACGCAAGATTCTTTGATATGCCAGTATTGGCCAAAGTAACCTCATCTATCAAAATCGGCTCGTGAGATATAACCAAAACATTGCCAGATAATTTAGTGTATATGGTATCAAAATTATCAGGATTCTTTGTCCCATCTACAGTAAAAGCTACAATTACCCATCCAGATTTTAAACCCTTACTAATATGAAATGCCCCATAGAATGGCTGTAGATCATCTTTTATACCCTCATAGAGTGTGAAAAAATCACCGCCCATAAAGCTAAAATAAGATCCTAAAGTGGAAGAATCGTTAGATTCAAAATAAAGAGATGCATCATATGGGATGTAACTGTAAATGTCATATTGACCAAAATTGCCAGATTTTATACCTGAAGGCCCTTCGACAACGTTACTACTGTCTTCAGTAGCATGTGGCTCTTCTATTTTAGTTTGAGAAGTGGGTTTTGCTACTACAGTCCCCGTTTGGACTACTAAAGGTCGTGGGGTACTAATAAATTTAAATACTTGGAAAAATATTAAACTTAAGGCAATCCCCAATAATACTCCTGCTACTACACTCCTCATACTAATACCTATTTTTGAGAAATCGAAAGGTTCTTTTTTAGCCCTTATCTTCTTAGTACCAACCTTCTTAATAACATTAGTTACTGTGGACTTTAGTTGTAAATCATCAGGAAGTGAAACACCACAGTACTCACAAAAATACACACTACTAGATGTTAATGTTTTTTTACAAAATGGGCAGATTCTTTTCATTACCATCCTATTATAAAACAGTATTCAGACTGATTCCAGACCAAACACTATCTTCTTCTGTCATCTCTTCTAAAAGTCCTCCCACCTCTATCGTTTCCTCTTCTAAAATTACCGTTTCTTCCTCCCTTGTTATTTCTTTCAGCTGGAACATAGTTTGGATCGTCTACAGCCCTTTTTGATAAGCTAAATTTACCATCCTCACCCACACTTATTACTTTTACGGTTACCTTATCCCCAACTTTAAACCAGTCATCAACCTTCTCAACATAACTATCTGTAATTTCACTAACATGAAGAAGCCCTGTTTTTCCAGGTAATACCTCTACCAGAGCTCCAAAATCCAAAATTTCCTTAACTACACCGTCGTAAACTTCCCCTGTCTCCATTTCCTTAGTCATACCATCAACAATTCTAAAGGCCTCTTCAGCTCTTTCTTTATCAACAGAAGATATAACAACTTTACCATCCTCTTCAATTGATATTTCTGATTGAGTTTTTTCTTGAATTTCTTTTATAGTCTTACCACCTGTACCTATAACCATACCTATTTTATCTGGATCTATATGCAAAGTTACTGTTTTTGGAGCATATTTTGAGACCTCTTCCCTTGGTTTATCTATAACTTTTTGCATTTCCTTTAAGATAAACAATCTTCCTTCTTTCGACTGCTCAATTATCTTAGGTAAAACCTCCATAGGAATACCTTTAACCTTTACATCGCACTGTATTGCAGTAACACCTCTTAATGTTCCTGTCATCTTAAAGTCCATGTATCCGTTGGCATCCTCTTCACCTGATAAATCTGTAAGTATCTGGTATCTACTGAAACTGTCGTCTTCTAATATAAGACCCATGGCAACACCACTAACCATATCTTTTATTGGAACCCCAGCATCCATTAAAGCCAATGTGGAACCACACGTCGAAGCCATAGATGAAGACCCATTGCTAGATATTATTTCTGACACAAGCATTATTGTATAAGGAAAGTCATCTTGATTAGGTATTAATGGTCTTAAAGCTTTTTCGGCTATCATCCCATGACCTATTTCTCTTGGGCTAGGAGCACCAAACCTACCAACTTCCCCCACACTATAGGGAGGGAAATTATAGTAGTGTATATACCTTTTATTCCTCTCACCATACATATCTTGAATCAAGAGTTCATCTGACGGGGATCCGAGTGTGCAAACGGTTAGGGCTTGAGTTTGCCCCCTAGTAAACAGAGCACTTCCATGGGTTCTAGGTAACACACCTGTTTTTATATCCAAAGGTCTTACCTCATCAGCCCTTCTACCATCTATTCTTTTTCCCTCATCTAAAACTATTTTCCTCATGACTTTTTTCTTAATCATTTCAAAAGCCATGGACATATCAGTCTTTTTGTAAGTTCCTTCATATGTCTTAAACAACTCTTCTTCTACTTCTGTCAATTTATCTGCCATTGTTTGCTTCCCATCTGATGGTGTTTTTTCTTTCATTATTTCTTCTATTTTTACGAAATATTGGTCAGATACTGTGTTTACAAGCTCTTCAGGAGGAAATCTTGATACATACTCGTATTTCTCACCATTTGGATTAACTTCTTTAACAAAATCTCCTATAAAATCATACAATTCTTGGATATTATCTCGTGCAAAGTTGATTGATTCCAATATCTTTTCTTCTGGTAAAACATTGGCTTCTACTTCTGCAGCTAAAAATCTTTTGTCTTCACCAACAAAAGAAACCATCATATCTAAGTCACTTTTATCCTCAAGGTCTTTTAGTGTTGGGGATAATACTAAAGTATTGTCTATCATACCAATTCTTGCTGAAGCAAAAGGACCAAAAAATGGTATGTCACTAGCCTGTAAGCATGCTGAGGTCGCTATCATACTCAAAAATTCAGGGTCAGCATCATCATCTAGGGATAGAACTGTAACGACAAGTTGAACCTCGTCCATATAATCCTTTGGAAACAACGGTCTTATAGCATGATCTATAGATCTCCTAGCAATAACAGCATCATCAGTGGCCTTCCCATCTCTTTTTACAAATCTGGAACTCTTTATACTGCCACTAGCGTACAACTTTTCCTCATACTGCACTCTGAGACCTAAAAAGTCAGCGTCAGGAGAAGGTTCTCCAGAAACGGCAGTTACAAGAAGAACTGTATCACCATATGTGGCCTTAACAGACATATTGGCCCTTAAAGCTAACTCACCGGTTTCAAACACTAGTTTTCTGCCAGCAAAATTGGTTTCTTTTCTTACAATTTTATTCATTTTTTCTTTATAGGGGTTTATATCAAGAGGATTAAGATTCAAATTACTACACACTTAATGCGTACTAACCTGCCTCCTAATCCTAGAGATAGACCCTCTATCCCAAATTTCTACCACTATCTTTACTTAGATAGCTCTAATTTCTCAATTAACTGACTGTACCTATCCTCATCCTTTCCTTTAAGATAAGCTATAAGTCTTCTTCTTTTGTTCACCATTTGAAGCAAACCCCTTCTAGAATGATCATCTTTTTTATGGCTTTTAAGATGGTCGGAAAGCTTGGAAATACTCTCTGTTAAGAGTGCAACCTGAACCTCTGGTGAACCAGTGTCAGACTCATGAAGTCTGTTACCTTTTATTATTTGTACCTTTTTTTCTTTGGATAAAGCCATAATTAACTACGAAAATATAACAAAATAGATACTAAAAATCAACTACTAAAACTTCTTTCTAGAAATACCCTTTAACAACGCTTCAGCAGCCATGTCAGTAATATCTAAACCCCACTTTACACCCACATTAAGAGTTAACAAACACAAACTTTTTGATGTTGGGTCAACAACATTAATACTTCCAAACCTACTGTTTCCTTCAGTATTATCTATATTTAATATATCTGATTCTCCAAAACCACCGCCTATATTTTCAAGATCTGTGCCAAGATCCTCTCTAGACTGAGCACCAACAGTAATTATTAAATCAAAATTAAAACCTTTTAACTCAAATTGAACCCTTGAAAGATCGAAATCTCTGCCAACAGGGCTTATGGAAAAATGTAAGACATCGTTTTCAGTTGAATAATTAACTTTGGAAGCATCTGTATTTGAGTAATCAACAGAAACTACAAGCTCTCTTTGTCCAGACCCTGATTGTACATTTATATCCTTATTATCAGCAAATTCCTCTGGAACAGCACCTTGATAAATTATAGATACATCTTTTCCCTCATTTCTTAACATATAATAAAGACCTACTGAAGCAGAAAAGGCATCCATACCAGCAGTTTTGAAAGGCATAATAGCAATACTTTTTGCCCCTTTTATAAGATCTAATATTTGATTTGTTTTATCCATTTCAAAATTCATATCAATCACTTAATAAACATAAATACTTTGGAAGCTAAAAACGCATAATGCTAACAAGTCATAGTGGATTATACATTATCAACCCTATAGTGTCAAATACTACATAGGATGTACGCACATTGAAATGGATATCCTTGATTGAACTATAAAAGTATACAAAACTCAATTAATCTTAATGGTAGACAATATCCTTTGCGCTTCAGACAGACTTATACCATTCTCTTTACCTGATGGGTAAACATATGCACCTGCAACATATCGAACACCATTCTTGCTAAATTGATATCTGATCTCAATAACACCCTCAGGAAACTCATAAGGAGTTTCTTTTCTAAAAACTTTTGCTGTTAGACCATCAATGGTGATATCATTTCCTCGAACAGTATCGCCCTTGGTTTCAGGAGCAACACCTATGTTTAACGACTCTAGAGCATCGTAACTCTTCTTTCTGTAGTTGTAGATGTCTCCGCCCTCGCTACCAATACACTCGCACGGTACTTCTGAGATATAAATAAAATTCTCATATAGGGCGGGATCCTTTTTTCTAATAATAAACTCATGCCCAGATTCCTGTACAAAATATCCTTCAGGTATTTCTACCGAGAATGTACGAACATCTCTTGCAGAAGTGCAGATAGCTCTACTTGAATCTAATCTTGATTGCAAATCATTAATAGTGGCCTTATTCTCCTTTAATTCTAATTCCAAACGCTTTATGGTTCTATCTTTAGATAATAGTTTAGATTCAAGATCACTATAAGGGTAATTTTTTTCTATTACCTCCACCAACAACTCTTTCATATACGAGGTAGATGAAGCTTTTACAATTTTATTTAGAGTAAGAAATATTAAAACGGGGTACACAAATAACGGGATATAGTTTGATTTCACATTATTTTTATCAAAAATTGTGAAAAGAAAAGTCAAAATTAATGGCATTAAAGTTACTAGTGTTATTCTAATTATCCCAATAGGCAACCCAAATAATTCAAACGGTCTAATTGTGTTAATTTTGATATAAGTGTGCGGTCCCCAACCGAATGAAAGTATTAAAAATATTGAAAATATTGTAACCCAAGATTTTAAAACTGCCAGTCTTGGGAGACAAAACCAAGGTATTATAATTACAAAGAGATAAAAACCAACTAATGTAAATGAAAACCCAATAAAATCTTTTAAACTTGGAATATCCTTATTATATAAAGCTAAAAAAACCCAAACAAACAAAATTAACAGTACTGAGACAGTGTAATGTATCCTTGGAATCTTCTCCCAAGGTTTAATTTTACAAATCTTCATTGTGATAAAATTATAACACCGTGAAAATTTTTTGTAAGTTATATATCCACTACCATAAGCAATTTACACATGTCTAATATGTTTCGTAAACTCAAACACAGATAGTTTATAAAACTTCAAAGTACATATCCTCTGATATATCTTCAAATTGTGGTTTTAAAAGAACTCCACATTCAACGTCTTTACCAACCATATCTGTATCATCCTTACCTTTTTTGAGTTTTTTAATAGATCCATAGAATAGTGGTTCATCTGATTTCTTTACATCAGCAGGATTTTTATCATATATGGCCACTCTTGATTTAACTCTTAAGGCACCGGCCAAAACCTTACAACCAGCTATAATATCTCCCGAATCAAGTTTGAATATTTTTAAAACTTTGGCCCTACCTTTTATTTTTGAGGTTTCCGTGCTCGCAGTGCCTTCTAACAAGGATTCAGAATCGTCTAAAAGATCGTAAATTGTTTTATAAGTTTTAACAGGAACCCCTGCAGAGTCGGCCAAACTTTCCGCTGAAGGAGATATTTTTATATCAAAACCTATGACGACTCCTTTCCCACTTTGAGCCAACATAACGTCAGATTCATTTATATCCCCTGTTCCAGTATGAAGAAATTTTAAGGCGTATGTTGTTTCAGCAGACGATGTTACTAAATCAGATAAACCTCCCTTTATTGCCTCCAATGTCCCTTCTGTGTCTGCCTTTAAAACTACAGATATCATTCTTTTGGCATCTTTCCCTACGATCTCTATTTTATTTATATCTTCAGATAACTCTACCAAGTCACTCCCCTTGGTTAAAATGAGATCACCGATATGAGGAACATTGCTAAAACCAAGAACCTCAACAGGATCTGAAGGAAGAGCAGTTTTCACTACATTTCCTCTGTAATCACTCATACTTTTAACCTTTGCATTAAAACCCGAAGCTGTAATACTATCTCCGACATTTAACGATCCATTTTTTATAATACAAGACACCACGACACCTCTTTTTCTATCAAGACGGGCTTCTATTATGGTGGCTTCTAACTCTCCATCAGGATCAGATTTTATCTCCAACATTTCAGCCATAAGCAAAATAGCATCTAAAAGCTTATCCATACCCTCACCAGTTTTGGCAGATATTTCAACACAGAGCTCACTACCACCCCAGTCCTCAACTAATATATTTTCTTGGGCTAACTCTTGCTTAACTTTACGAGGATCTGCCCCAGGTTTATCTATTTTGTTAATAGCTACTATCAGGGGGGCTTTTGCCGCTCTTATATGAGATATCGCTTCCTTAGTCTGTGGTTTTACACCCTCTTCAGCAGCAACAACTAAAACAACAATATCGGCAGCACGACCTCCTCTTGCTCTCATTTGAGTAAAAGCTGCATGTCCTGGTGTATCAATAAATGTAATTTTCTTTCCTTCATGAGAAATCTGGTAAGCACCTGTATGTTGGGTAATACCGCCATACTCTTTTTCCTGTACGTTAGTTTTTCTTAAACGATCAAGTATACTGGTTTTTCCATGATCAACATGACCCATAAAAGTAACAATAGGTGGTCTAATGTTTTTTTCAATTTTATTTTTAACGTCTTTAGACATACATTAAACAGGCAGTATAATCTTACACCGTTTTTTCCCATTGTTACTAAATAAATTATTCTTCCTTACTATCCTCGGAGTCTGACCCCTCCATCTCAGTTTGCTCGTCAGATCCCTCAGTATTTTCTTCAACACTTTCTTTTACCTCTTCTTCAGTAACTGATTCTTCTTTTTTTCTCATCTCCTCGGCTTCTTCAAATTTCTTTATTTCAGCATCCCATACACCCACAACCTTGTCATCTTTCTCTTCTTTTGGTTCAGCATTTTCGGCATCCTCACTTGAGAAAACACCTGCGATACCTTTAATATCTATCTTCCACTTTGTAAGCTTATTGGCTAATCTAGCATTTTGACCTTCTTTCCCAATTGCTAAACTTTGCTGATCCTCAGGAACAGTGACTAAAGCTCTTTTCTCTTTTACGTCTAATTCTACTTCAGTAACTTTAGCAGGTGAGAGACTAGCTGCAATGAACTTCTCTAAACTATCGGAATAGGGAACAATGTCTATTTTTTCACCAAAAAGCTCGGATATTATAGATTGAACCCTCACACCTTTTTGACCAACACAACTACCAATTGGATCAACTTTTTCATCTTTTGAGGAAACCGCCATTTTTGTCCTAGAGCCCGCCTCTCTAGCAATAGCTTCAATGACAACTGTACCTGCTGCAATCTCAGGAACTTCTTGCTCAAAAAGTCTTACAACAAAATCTGGATCGGCTCTACTGACAACTATTTCAGTACCTCTCGGTGTTTCCTGAATATCTTTTACTAAAACTTTTAATCTTTGGTTTATTCTATAACTTTCAGTAGGTACTTGCTCATTTTTTGGCATTACACCCTGACTTCTATTTTTTCCCATATCTAAAGTAACTATCCCTTTTTCAACTCTGAAAACAGTCCCCAAAACAATCTGACCTATTTTTCCTCTAAATTCTGTGGTTATAACATCTTTCTCGGTTTCTCTTATTTTTTGAACCATTACTTGTCTCGCGGTTTGTGCTGCAATTCTTCCAAAACCATCTGGGGTTACATCCATACCTTCCTTTAGTATTCTTACCTCACCTGTTTCAGAATCAAGATCTACCACTATTTCTTCCAATTCCACATCCTCCCCAGCTTCTTTCCTGTCTTTTTTGTAAGCTGTAGCCAAAGCAGATTTAACAGACTCAAGCACGCTTTCAACGGTTATACCCTTTTCGGTAGCAACCTGACTTATTGCAGCACTAAATTCCGATATTGCCATAATATTCTCCTTTAATAACTAACTATCCTATTAAAAAAAGTGGGTTCGGCCCACTTAAATCAAACATATTACGATAATCTCAATACATAGGGATTCTATACCACTAAAAGCTTAAGGTCAAATTAATTAGAACTTTTCTAATAGATCTTTTTGCCTCTTGGTAAGTTTTTCTGGTGTTCTAACCAAAACCTGGACTACCACATTTCCTTGGCCTCTACCATGAAGTTTTGGCATTCCTTTGCCCCTTAATAAAAACCTAGAGCCATATTGAGTGCCAGCTGGAATCTTTAAATTGGCCTTACTCAAACCATTTTTACTTTTTAAGTCAACCACAGGCACTTCCACAACACCACCTAAGGCAGCTCCTACCATGCTTATTTCCTTATTTAATAGAATATCATCACCCATCACAACAAAACCTGGCATAGATCTTACCCTAACTGTAATGTATAAATCGCCATTAGGCATGCCTTTAGGTCCTTCCATACCTTTGCCAGCAAACTTTACCTCCATACCATCTCTCATACCTGGTGGTATTTTTATTTTTACCTTCCCACTTTCTATATCTATTTCTCGCTCCACACCAAATATCATATCTTTAAACTCTATGTCCATTTCATAATAAAGATTTTTACCTTTTTTAGGTTTAGACCCATATCCTCTGAAACCAAAAAAACTTTCAAATATATCAAAAGGATCAAATCCCCCATCTTCAAAACCAAATGGATTACCACCAGAGCTAGAATATTGATAACTAAAAGGCCCCCACTGTCCTTGATGGCCCCCAGAAAATCCCGCGCCTCCGTTAAAATCTGCAGTTCCAAACTGATCGTACATTTTTCTCTTTTCCAAGTCACTTAGGACTTGATAAGCTTCATTAATTTCTTTAAACTTTTTTTCGGCCTCGGCCTTTTCACTTTCTTTAACCATATCAGGATGATACTTCCTAGCCATCTTCCTATAAGCGTTTTTGATATCGTCTTGAGATGCGTCTTTTTTTATTCCTAATGTTTCATAATAATTTTTATTAGCCATACGAGTGTATATTCTAACATCTTAATTAAAAAATCAAACGAAGAACCCCGCACTCTGCGGGGTTCTTTTGTACTAGCGCTGTACAAACACTAAATCAATTAGTTAACAGCATCCTTTAATCTCTTTCCAGACTTGAAAGCAGGGGTCTTTCTTGCTGGGATGTGCATTGGTGATCCATCTTGAGGATTTCTTCCTGGTCTTGCCTTTCTGTTCCTAACTTCAAATGTACCGAATCCTGTCCATGTTACTTTTTCACCTTTTGAAAGAGATTTTTCAATTGCAGCCGATATTGCATCAACGGCCTTTGTTGCATCAACTTTGGTCATACCTGCTACGTCTGCAACTTTAGCAATTAAGTCTATTTTTGTCATTCTTAACACCCCCTCTCGTCAAGAAAATTGCTGCCCGGTCAGGCAACTTATAATAATTTGTCGATCCTAACAATTGTTTTTTCTTGTAGATTTAATAATACACTGCGAAAGGCCTTTCTTCCAGCACTTTCCCATTCAAAACGTTGGCTCATTGCGGTTAAAAACATTTTTATTGTAATATCAACCTTAACACCTAGTGAGGAGTCAATAGCACCACACATACCTACATCAGTAAGGTATAATGTTCCTTTGGGTAATATCATGTTATCGCATGTTGGAACATGGGTATGGGTGCCTATTACCGCGTCAACTCTACCATCTAAATAGAAACCCATAGAGTATTTTTCGCTCGTGGCTTCTGCGTGAAAATCCACAATCCTTGCTTTTATATCTTCATCTTTTGTTTCTTCAAGAATTTTATCTACTGTTTTAAAAGGGTTATCAAGAAACGAGTTTTTACTATTAAAAGAGGTAAGACCCATTAAATTTATAATGAGTATTTTTCCATTTTTACCAGTATCTATTATTTTGTAACCTTCTCCCATGGTTCCTTCTGGATAATTTGCAGGTCTTAGAACAGGTACATCTTCAATGAAATCTTCTGTTCCCTTTTCCTGAAAAACATGTTCGCCACTTGTAAAATAATCTATCCCTGCCATTCTCATTTGATCTATTTTTTCCTTTGTAATACCGCGCCCACCAGACAAATTCTCACAATTGGCAATAACAAAATCTACTTTATTTTCTTTTATTATTTCTGGTAAAAATTTTTGGACAATCTCCCTACCAGGTTTTGCTACTATTTCCCCAACAAACAATATATTCATATCTTCTTACCTTTCGTATTTTGTAATTATAAACCTATCAATTTTATACACTCCAAAGATATCAACGGGTTGACCAAGAGACTTTAACATTAAAACTATAAAGGTCGAAACGATTAGAAAAAAAGTTGTAGTTATAATACTTTTTAGCACGGAACCCAAGGCCTTCATAAAAAGGATAAAGGTTAAAAGAACTAAGATTCCTACTAAAATGTAATACATAATTTTTAGACCAAACAAAGGATCGTCTATTTAGCTGTTTCCGATACCCTTGTTTCCCTTATTACTATTACTTTTACTACACCAGGGTAGTTTTGTTCAAGCTCTATCTTCCTAGCAATCTCTTTTGCTAATAAAGCTGTAGAGTAATCATCAACTTTTTCTGGTCTAACAAACACTCTTACCTCTCTTCCAGCTGATACAGCATATGCTTTCTCTACACCATCAAAAGACATTGCTGCTTCCTCCAAGTCCCTAAGTCTTTTTACATAAGACTCGTAATCCTCACCTCTTGAACCAGGTCTAGCACCACTAACATGATCGGATAAAGTTACTATTGCTGATTCAATTGTCGTTTGCCTATCATCATGATGTTCGGCAACGCACTTTATTACCTCTTCTGATATTTTATGCTTTCTTAAAAGCTCAACTCCAAGCTCTACATGAGAACCATCCTGATCATTTAACACTTTTCCAATATCATGAAATAAACAACCCATTTTAACTGTCTCAACACTTGCTCCAAGCTCACCAGCAATATACATACCTATCCTTGCAGTTTCCATAGTGTGTTCCAACATATTCTGGCCATAAGAAAACCTGTATTTAAATCTACCCAAAGTTTGAATTAATTCCTTTGGAATATTATATAAACCCAACTTATGGCACATACTATCACCAGCTTTGTACATTATGTTATCCATTTCCTTTTTTGTTTGATCTACAATTTCCTCTATTCTAGCCAATTGAATCCTCCCATCAGCTATCAATCTCTCTAAAGCTGTAGTTGCAACAGCTCTTCTAACAGAATCAAAGCATGAAACGATAACATCTCCCGGAGAAGAATCTAAATCCAAATCAACCCCAGTCAGCTCCTCAAATGCTCTTATATTCCTACCTTCTTTTCCTATAATTCTGCCTTTTAATTCCTCGTCTGGGAGTTTCACTTTTGACGTAGAATGCTCAATAACTATATCTGTGGAACCAAACTCCAAGGCCTCCATTAGTATTTGTTTTGCCAATTCATGAGACTCTCGTCTTATCTCTTCTTCTTTTTCTCTTATTCTTTTACCTTTCTCCTCTGCCAAATTTTTATCTAAGTTCTTAAGTAAAATATCTCTGGCTTCTTCTTTCGAAAGCATGGCTATTTTTTCAATTTCTTCCTGCTGTTTTCTATGAAAATCCTCTATCTCAGATTGTTTCTTTTCTAAATTTTCTTTAATGGAAACTAAACTTTTAGCCTTATTTTCAAGTTCTTTAGCTTTAGCATCAACTTGGGCCTTTAAAACAGCTGCCTTTCTTTCCGATTCTAAGGAATCTTCTTTTATCTTTCTGGCCTGCTCCTGAGCTTTAGATTGAATATTTAAAGCCTCGGATTTTGCTTCAACTATTATATCTTTAGCTTTCGCACGCGCTTCAATTACAACGGGCTCATTGTCTACGTTGATATTTTTAACGACGTTTGGAACAGAAGCAACTTTTACATCATGCTGCGCATTCTTATCTTCCTGAGAAACCTTCTTCTTAGAGTTAGAATAAGCAACATACCCGCCAAATAAGGCCAGTACAGCACCAATAATCGCAATTATTTCCATATTTTATAACCTCCATATTATTTAACATAATCCAACCTACACTAAGGTTTTAAATTTTGGGGATCTAGGATGAAAAACGTATATTACGCCCGATATTTAGCGTTGTAAAAACAAAAGGTATTAATATTTGTAATAAAAAATCCGTTTTTCATAGCCATTCCCACACATCGATTTTATTTTAACTTAATCAAAGTGTCAACAGCAGATGATGAGATTTCAAAAGGATAACCTTTCCTATATAAATAGGTTAAAAGCTTTTTTCTCCTAACATTTATATTGTCATCTTTAAGAGTCCTTAACTTCTTCTCAGCATCTTTTAGTACACTTGAATATATCTGGTCATCACTAACATTTTCTATAACATCGTCAATGATATTAGCATCAACACCCTTGCGTTTAAGAAACTCTCGTATCTTTATCTTATTAAATGCCTTACTAGATTTTTTCAAACCATCAATATAAGAGGTAGCAAAATCAAAATCATGAAATTCCTTTATATACCCATCTTTTTTCAATATCAAAATGATACGATCTTCTATTTCTTTCTTTTCCCTTAACGGGAGA
>Ga0116172_10000618_pt1 | contig 35210 bp, 26 predicted proteins | sample AD_UKC083_MetaG_FD_89799 | JGI IMG/M metagenome (GOLD analysis project Ga0116172, IMG submission 89799) | Active sludge microbial communities of municipal wastewater-treating anaerobic digesters from USA - AD_UKC083_MetaG | ecosystem: Engineered > Bioreactor > Anaerobic > Digestate | place: USA... | reverse complement strand
TCAAAGCGTTTGCCCGTGCCCTGAGGATGGCTGCCGCCCGGACCGGAAGCTCAGTAATACCCAGTACGAAAGGAACGTTATGATAGCCATACTCAAATACAATGCGGGAAATATCCGTTCGGTCGAAAACGCCCTGCTCCGGCTGGGTTACAGCCCGGTAATATCAGACGATGCCGGGGTACTGGCCTCGGCAGAAAAAGTGATTATTCCCGGCGTAGGCGAAGCCTCCTCGGCCATGCGCTATCTTAGAGAAAAAGGACTCGACAGGGTAATCTGCGAACTCAGGCAGCCGGTCCTGGGAATTTGTCTGGGGCTGCAACTCCTCTGCCGGTCTTCAGAAGAAGGGGACACTGCCTGCCTGGGTATCTTCCCGGCCGCTGTAAAAAAATTTCCTGCGGAAGGCATTATTCCACACATGGGATGGAACACCCTTCACGAAACCTTACAGGACGTCTATTTCGTGCACAGCTATTATGCAGAGATCTGTTCCTTCACGGTACAGACATGTACCTACATAGTGCCTTTTAGCGCAGCGCTCAGGAAGGATAATTTTTACGCGCTACAGTACCACCCGGAAAAATCGGGCAGCACGGGCGCCGTCATACTTGAACAATTCCTGAAACAATGAGGATCATCCCGGCCATAGACCTGATTGACGGAAAATGCGTACGTCTCACCCGGGGAGATTACGCCCTGCAACAAATCTATAACCCCGACCCCCTGGAGGTGGCCAAAGCATTCGAGGGAGCAGGGCTGCAGTACCTGCACCTGGTAGATCTCGACGGAGCCCGTGCCCGACATATAGTACACCACAAAATTCTGCACGACATAGCCACCCGGACCGGTCTTAAGATAGACTTTGGAGGCGGGATAAAAAGCTCCCGGGACGTGGCCCTGGCTTTTGAAAGCGGAGCCGTTCAGATCACGGCAGGCAGTATTGCCGTTACAGACAGCGCCCTGGTTGAAGAGTGGCTCGGCGTATACGGCCCCGGTAAGATAATCCTGGGAGCTGACAGCCGGAGCGGCTTTGTGGCCACCCACGGATGGCAACGATCCACCCAACGGCCTGTGGTTGAATTCATAGGTGAATACGCGGCCAAAGGCATGTCCTATGTAATATGCACCGATATTTCGCGTGACGGCATGTTGCAGGGCTGCGCCGCAGACCTTTACCGGGAGATCCTTCTGGAGTGTCCGGTTAAACTCATTGCCAGCGGAGGCGTTTCCTGCATGGAGGATCTACTCCTGCTGGAAAAAACCGGCTGCGAAGGGGCCATCATTGGTAAGTCCCTCTATGAAAACAAAATAACACTTAAAGAACTGTCCCTTTTATGTTAAAAAAACGCATCATACCCTGCTTGGATATTCTTAACGGACGTACCGTCAAAGGCGTGCATTTTGTGGACCTGCGCGATGCCGGCGATCCGGTTGAACTGGCCGGAAAATACGCTTCCCAGGGAGCCGACGAACTGGTATTCCTGGACATCACCGCCACCGTAGAGAAACGCAAAACCCTTGTGAAGCTGGTAGAGCGGATAGCCCTTGCCATTGATATTCCGTTTACCGTAGGCGGAGGTATAAGTACCGTAGCAGATGCCTCGGAACTTATTAAAGCCGGAGCAGATAAAATCAGTATCAACTCAGCCGCTGTACGCCGTCCCGAATTGATTGCCCAATTGGCCGGGAACTTTGGCAGCCAATGCGTTGTTGTTGCCGTTGATACCCGGACCTGTGGACCCTGTACGGACCGTTTGCCGTCGGGATATACCGTTTATGTAGACGGAGGGCGAACCGATACCGGTCTGGACACCCTTAACTGGGTACGTAAGGCCCGGGACCTCGGGGCCGGCGAGATCCTGCTTACCTCTATGGACCATGACGGCACCCGGAACGGATTTGCACTCGAAATCACCTCGTTGGTTACCCGGTCCGTTTCCGTTCCCGTCATTGCATCGGGAGGAGCCGGTAACATGGAGCATTTCTGGGATGTATTCCGTGAGACCGGGGCCGGAGGGGCATTGGCCGCCGGTATATTCCATTACGGAGACGTATCTATACCCGCATTAAAGAACTACTTAAAAACCCGACAAATTCCCATACGATGAAACCCATTTCCACTATAAAGCCTGATTTCGGGAAAAGCAACGGACTCGTTCCGGCCGTAATTCAGCACTACCATACCGGGCAGGTACTTATGCTCGGATACATGAACGCTCAGGCGTTTGAAAAAACAATGAATGAAAAGCGGGTGACCTTTTTCAGCCGCAGCCGCAGGTGCCTTTGGACAAAAGGCGAAACCTCGGGCAATTATCTTTTTGTCAAAGAGATATTTACAGACTGTGACAACGATACACTGCTCATCAAGGTCCTTCCGGCCGGGCCGGTATGCCACACCGGCAGCACCAGTTGCTTTGGCGAAGAAACGCCCAGGGGCTTTTTGTATACGCTTGAGGATGTCATTTCACAACGTATAGCCGACAACAATCCGCAATCGTATACAAACCGTATTTACCGCCAGGGTATAAACCGGATGGCCCAGAAAGTGGGAGAAGAAGCCGTGGAAGTGGTCATAGAGGCCAAGGATAATAACCGGGATCTGTTCTGCAACGAAGCCGCCGACCTGCTATACCACCTGATAGTACTGCTCCGTGCCAAAGAAGTCTCTCTCTCGGATATAGAACAGGTGCTGAAGGAACGCCACAAATAACCTACCAGCGGAACGAGGCAACCGTACGGGGAGGAATGCTCCATGCGAAAGAATGTGTTCCGTCGTTTACAGTAATACCAATGGGGGTCCCGCTGTCGTTCAGGGCCACCAGCGCCAGGGAACCGTCCTTATTGATAAAAGCCGAGGTATAGAGCCCGGCGGCGGTGAAACCGCTGCTTTTTATTCTGAAGGCGCCCGGAAGAACTACCTTTGAAAGGTGCGCCATGGTGTAGTAGTGCGAATTGCGCGTCAGGGTCCGGTAGTTGGATGACTGAATATCAATGCAGCCGTAACAGGTTCCGCACCCCCCGGGTCTGTAGGGCCCGTGCTTATCGTCAAGCAGCAGGTTCCACATGATTACGGCCCGGCACCAGCGGTTTATACTGCCCAGGCATACTTCACGCATATTCCACATGAGGTCGTTGCTAAAACATTCTTCTTTGGTGGCTGCGCTCCAGGTACCAATGGACATCTCGGTAAAATAGATATTCTTTTCCGGGTAACCGGCATGAATGGCATCCAGTTCCGAAACACTTCCCCCGTAGGCGTGCCAGGCAGATCCGTCTATATACCGGGCGGCATCGGGATCAGCGTATATATTCAGAGGATATTTCCGTTGCGAGGTTATATTGTCATAATTGAAGTTATGGTCAAAAACGACAATCCGGGTCTTTATGCCGGCGGCCTCAAAAGCCGGGCCCAGATGGTCACGGATAAAATCGCGCTGTTCCTCCCATCCCATATACAACGAAGCCGAATTGCCTCTGTTAAGCGGTTCATTCTGTATGGTAATACTCTCCAAAGAAAACCCATTGGCTTCCATCTCCTTGACATACAGAACAAAATACTTTGCATAATCGTTGTAATAACGGGGATTCAGCTGACCCGACGTCCAGCTGTCATAAGGTTTGAGTTCGGTCAGATTATTTACTTTCATCCATTTGGGACAGGTCCACGGAGAGGCCATGATCTTAAGATGGGGATTAATGGCCAGGATCTGTTTCAATATGGGGAACAGGTCCCGCTTATCATAGGGATGGATGGCAAAGTTCTCAATTCCTTTAGTGTCGCAGCAGGTGTATTCATCGAGCGAAAAATCGGAACACCCAATGGAGATGCGTACGTAACTGTAGCCCATGCCTTCCACCGGATGAAAGACCTCCTTCAACAATGCGGCCCGGTCTTCCTCGCTCATCTTAAGAAGATTGTAGCAGGCAGAGCCGGTAATTGCCGCCCCAAAACCATCCATCTCCTGGAATTTCTCAGCGGAATTGAGGTAAATGGTATTGGATGCCTGGTAATTCTGCTTATTAAAGTTAAGCGGCACCTTGCTGAATAAAAGGCTTTTGTCCGACGACGTCGCGTATAGTGCCACCTGTGAAGTATCTTCGCCGGGACCGGGGTCCGGAATAATGGGATCTCCGTTGCCATTCCCCTGTCCCTTGCAGGCAGACAAGGGATTTAGCAATAATAGCAGGGCTATAAAAAACTGAATACGGTACATATAATTACTCAATCCATTTTACTTTGGCTTGGTCACGCGGTTTTGCGGCGGGACTTTCGTCGGGATATCCAAATCCAATGACCAGCGCCAGGCTGTAACCTTCAGAAAAGCCAAGACGGGCAAGGTATTCAGCAGCAACGGGACTGGTCAGAAAGCGGGCCGGGGCGCCAAGACATACAGATCCTATACCCATGGAGCCGGCGGCAAGGATCATGTTTTCTGCCATCAGTCCGCAATCTATGAGTGCTTCGCCGTTTTCCGTAGCAATAAAAACAAGTGATGGCGCATTACGGTACATATTCTTAAAGGACGGATCTTTCACCATCTGCGCTCCCCTGGGGTCGTTTTTCATTTGTTCCACATAGAGTGCCGTGGTAGCTGCAATAAAATCCGGATCATCTACTATTCTTACCTCCCAGCGTTGTGCGTTCATAGCGTTTGGAGCGTTTATGCCACAACGGGCTATAAGGTCCATTTTCCCCCGTTCAACGGGCCCGTCTTTATAGGCCCGTATGCTTCTGCGAGCCATGATAGTCTCAATGACAGCGTTTTCTGTGTTCTTTCCTCCGGCGGGTAAATGTTCCAGCCAGTATTTCAACATAGTTTGGTATAAATGGTATGTAGTGTTTTCCCTTTCATAAATCCCGTGCGATCGCATGGGATAAGACATCATCGAGAAAATTTTATTCTGCTTAATGAGTTCATTCACAAGCATTTCAAAACTCTGGTAATGCACATTGTCATCACCCGTACCGTGGATGAGCATCAGGTTCCCCTCCAGGTTGGCGGCAAAATGAAGCGGAGAGCCTTGGCGGTACCCTTCCGGATTTCCCGAAGGTAGTCCCATATAACGCTCCTGATAGATGGTATCGTACAGTTCCTGCAACGATACAAAAGCAACGGCTATTCCGGTGGTATATATCTCAGGGTATTTGAACATGGCGTTTAGCGTCATGGATCCGCCACCGCTCCATCCCCAGATCCCTATCCTGGACGGGTCCATAAAAGGAAACTGTTCAATGGAACGCAATACCGCTGCGGCATGATCTGCCGGCGCCACAATACCCACCTTTCCGTATATGCACTTTCTCCAGTCCCTGCCTTTGGGCATATTCGTTCCCCTGGGATCGATACTCATGACAAGGTATCCCTGATTAGCCAGAAAACGGTGCCACAAATCTCCCCCGGACCAGGTGTTCTGCACGGTAGACGAGGCCGGCTCGCCGTATATCTCAAAGATCACGGGATATTTTTGGGAAGGATCAAAACCCCCGGGCTTGATCATCCACCCGTCCAGGACAGCATCTCCTATATCAACGCGGAAAAATTCCTTGGGACTAAAGCCCGCTGCGGATATTTTCTCTTTGAGCACGGCGTTGTCTTCCAGCACCCTGACGGTCTTATGCCCCGGCAGAGAGATCAGCTCATATACGGGAGGCGTCATGTGATTCTGGCTGGTATGAATGGCCCAGCGGGCATCGGCAGATATTTGGTAATTGTGATGGCCCGGCAATGCTTCCGCGGGAGTAACGCGTTCCGCACTGCCCCTGCCGTCCAGCCTGCTTCTGTAAAGGTACTGTTCGGTAGCGTTGTCGGGAGAAGCAAGGTAATATACGTAGCCTCCTCTGGGATCTATACAGCTTATAGCTATTACATCAAAACCGCCTTTTGTAATAAGTTCTTCTTTACGGCCGTCCCGCGCAACCTTATACAGATGCCGCCAGCCGTCCTTCTCACTGGTCCAGGTAAATGATTTTTCACCGTCCAGCCACATGATATTGTCGTGGATATTCAGGAATGCCTCATCTTTATCTGTCATCAGTTCATTCAACTGCATAGTCTGAACATCCCCGGCAAACACCCTGTTAGTGTTTTGTAACCGATTAAGCTGCTGTATCATAACCGTATTGGAACGGGGTATGAACTCCATCCTGGCCAGGTAGTGATTACGGGGATCACCCGGCACGTCAAACCAGCGGGGTTCTTCCGCAGGGCCGTTATCGGGTACGGTTACAACACCAACCTTTACCGCCGAATTTGTGGTACCCGCCTTGGGATAAGGAAAAGGCAACGGTTTGGAATACAGAGAATCTATATTGTTAATGAGGTAGAACACGCCCGTGCCTTCCGTATCTGATTGCCAAAAAGCAATGGTCCTGCCATCGGGGCTCCAGCGAAAACCGTCACGGCAGTCGAGCTCCTCTTCGTACACCCAGTCGAAAGTGCCGTTGATTATCCGGTCACTGCCGTCGCGCGTAAGCTGCACAATCCGCCCCGAGGACAGGTCTTCCGCATAGAGGTTGTTCCGAAAAACATACGCCACCTTTGTGGCTTCGGGAGAGAATTTGGCGAACATCTGCTCCGAACGCGCCAGCGATTCGGCCAGCCGGTGCAGCCTGCCTCCGGCCAGGTCCAGCACCCAGAAATCCCCTTTTGTATTATAACGCCACACCCGTTTTGATGCGGTAAAGATCATAAGCCTGGAATGATCTTCGGACCAGAAATAATCTTCAATAACAACAGGTTTGCCTGCCAGTGCACCGTATTCGGGTCCGGGAACCAGCTGCGACGCACTAATGACCACGGAACGTTCACCGGTAAGGGCATCGTATCTGACAATATCGCGCGCCCCTTTAACGGTGCTTTGCTCAAGCGTGGTATAGGCATCCTGTCCTTCCATCCAGCGTACGTTGCTGATGCCTTTGGAACGAAAGGTGCCCTTTGTGTATATATCCTCAAGGGTGAAGCCGGCACTGTTCTGCTGTGCGGACAGAGCAGAGGTCAAACTAAGAAAAAGAACGGTACAGAAAAAAGATCTGAGGGTCATTGGTGAAACTTTTTAAATGGAACAATAATTTATACATTATCTGACGGTAACGGACGGGTGCCTGTCTTCATAGCACCACATATTTACAACTGAGGCCCTGTTGTCTCCTTCTGTGACGTTGATATTCCTGATGGAGGAAAATGGCTCAATGTTATATGTGACTCCCTGTATGCAAAAAGAAAACGGAAAAGAAGAATTATTATTTGCCGTATATACTTCCTTTTCACCATTTTTTGAATGGAGGGTAAAATGCACACAGGCATTGAAAAGAGCTCTAAGCAATTCTTCCTTACCTACAAATTTATTATCGAAAAAACCCAGTGTAAGGCCATGGAACAAAGCTTCCTTGACGGCTTCCTGTGTTTTCTCTTTAACAAAGACCAGTGTCATGGGGCGAAGTGTCGTGTAAATTTCTGAGATCACACCGTGTACGTCTGAATTGGAAAAAACAGTGTACCCTCCGTCCATACACCACGAAAGTACCCTGGGATAATATTCCCGGCTATTGAATACTTCAATGCCGTGGATCATTCCCTTATCTGCCAGTTTCCGCTGGAAAGGCGTCCACACTATGGTATCCATAAGCCAGCCCGGATGGTTAAAAAGAATAAAGGCATCCTGTTTGAGGGCATTTTGAATGGCAATGTCGGGATCGGGATCCGGCACCAGGTTGGCATCCTGTATGAACAATGCGTTAAAATGCCCTATTTCTCCCTGTTTACGGGTAATTTCGGTTCCATGAATCACCATAAGCCCAACCTGTTCGGCTGCCTGGGCTGCAATCTTGTATGAAGTATTGAGATCGGCCTTGAAATAGTCCCTGAAGGGCAGGTATTCAATATGATCTGTCATGGCAATCACGTCCAGTCCGTCCAGCCAGGCTTCTCCCACACGGTACGAAGGCCACACATACCCGTCCGAAAAAACCGAATGCATATGAAAATCACATTTCAACACCTGGTAGCCGTCTACCGGAGGGATGGCAATCTCGTTCCGGTTGTCAGTAACGGGTTGTGGATAGTATTGTTTATTGACGTTCTGTGCATTTACGGCTGTTATACCCACAGCCAGCACACACAGGGAAAAAATTGTTTTTTTCATTTTTGTTCCTGAATTATTAATACATATAATCCCAAACGGGCAGCATGACGGGTTTTTGTTCCAGCGCCGCCAAAGCCTTCGGACTTAGGTATTTTTTATGGATAACCAGTCTGAAAAGATATTCGCAGAACCACTCGTCCGTGAAGGTCAGATATCCTCCGTTGCCGGAAGAGGCGCCCCAGCTGTTCTCAAACTCCCATTTAACCGGGTTGTCATTTTCATCGGTATCGCAGGCGATAAGGAGCATCGCATGGCTCGAGGCACTCTGGCGTGTAAGGATCCGGGCTTTTTTATCCATGGCAAAGTTTACGCCAAATAAAGCAGCATAATTATAATTGTTCACGTCCATGATCCCTGCACGGGTATTTATCTGCTTGCCCACGTCGCACGAAGCATACAGCGGGTTATTGTCCTTTATGGATGACAGGGCCGAAGCCCGTATCTCCCGGTTGGGCAGGTTCAGATAAATCCAGTTGATCCCTTCCAGAGTATTGCGGTAGTTCTTTATCTCGTAAAGTTTATAATATTCCCGTGTGGGATCATTCATGATCATAATGTAATTGGCCGGGGTATAATCTTCCTTTACGATACTCCGGTAGAATTCGAGGGGTGTTGTAGTAAGTGATTTTATCTCACCGTCTTTTGTTTTATACCGATAGGCAAACGATGTAGGGGGTTCTCCCAGACACAGTGCCAGTATCCGGTAAACATCCTTAAGAACGGCTTTTTTCTCTTTCCTAAGTGCATCGTCGCCGGCTCCGGCGACAGCCATCTGACGTATACCGTATCCCCCCGCCCTCAGGCGCTCATTCACTACGCTTATCAGCTGATAGGTATTATTGGAATGCTCGCTCTCGGGCATTACGGACTGGGGCACCACTCCATACTTCTCGGCCACATTGTAAAACAGGTTCCAGACACCGCCGTCGTTCACGGGAGTACTAAAAAAAGACACCACTTCCCGGTCGTCCATATCTTTTTTGACAGTGGCTATGATATTTTCAAGAAATAAATTGGATTTTTCCAGCAGGTCCCAGAAATAATTAAAATTATGAGAAAAATCAAAAGAGTCAATATTGAGCATCTTCATAACGTCGGGACGCAATGCGTTCATAGAAGTGAACATCCAGCAGCGTCCTGAACTTTGCTGGTCTGTGATGCCTTTAACTTCTACCTTGTATTTAAAGAAATGGTCCACTTTGCCCAACGCACTCCAGTTCCTGGTATTGTTCTTGATGTCGTTGTCGTTGGTCAGAATATTCTGAAGGGCCACCGTCCGGTCGTCCGGAACAAAACCGGTCCGGATCTCATTCAGTTCTTCTACGCCCAGTGTTTGCGCAGACAGTAGCAAAGAACTGAAAATCAATGTTAGTGTAATGTATAATATTTTCATGAGAGAGGTTAAGGTTTATTAATCTTTTAAAAAGTAATTCACGGTGGTCACCACTCGGACATTCTTGATGTATGGCGTGTTTTCGTCCCGGTCAGTGATAGTGAACTGGCCCTGAGAGGCGTTTTTTATCTTGCCCAGACGGCTGTCGGAATCTTTGGCAAATTTTTCTGCGGCAGCCCGTGCATTCCTTGTGGCTTCCTCAATCATCCGGGGTTTAATATCGTTCAGGCCGGTAAAATAATATACCGTATTGTACCGGTATTCTCCTCCGGTGACAGCTATCCCCTGCCTGAGCAACTCTCCCTGGTTCCCGATGAGTTTACGGACCAGATCTACCTGCGAAGAATTCACCGTTATAACCGAGGTCACGTTATACCGGTACCGGGGTGGCGTGGTATTGTAGCGTTCTGCCTGCATGTCTATGATCTCGGGGGCATTCACGCTTATATCACCGTCTGTGAGTCCGTTAGATTTAAGAAAAGCCACAACGGCCTTGTTGTTGGCATTAATCTTTTCGTACAGATCTGACAGATTGTTGCCCAACTCCTTGAAAACAAGAGGCCATGTCACTTTATCTGCAGGCACTTCCATTTCCGAAAGACCTTTAACATTTACAATTCTTTCCCGTCCGGAGAAATTGTCCAAACCTGTTTTAAGTAATAGGCCAAGTATTATCAGGCCCGAAGCCAGAATAAGTGCTTCCCATCTGAATGATTTCATATGATCTGATTATATCCTGCTAAATTACAAAAATATCCGTAGTTTTGCATTAAACAACAAATGAACTACTCCCGTATGGAAAAAATAGCAATAGGCAGCGATCATGCCGCATACCAGTTCAAAGAAGAAATGAAAGCCTTTCTTTTATCTGAAGGATACGAAGTTAAAGACATGGGAGCCTATGGTCCCGAACGGGTAGATTACCCCGATTTTGGCATCTCTGTGGGTGAGGCGGTTGCCCGCGGCGAATTTGATAAAGGTATAGTTTTCTGTGGAACCGGCGTGGGAATGGCCATTGCGGCCAACAAAGTAAAAGGTATACGGGCGGTTGTCTGCACTGAGCCCTACTCGGCCCGCTTATCGCGGCTGCATAACGATACCAACGTGCTTGCGCTGGGCGCGCGCGTGGTAGGACCCGAGCTGGCTAAAATGATAATAAAAGAGTGGCTGACCACAGGTTTCGAAGGTGGCCGCCACTACGACAGAATTATGAAGATAGCCCGTTACGAAGAAAACAGGGGCTAAAGATCAGAATCTGAATTCCAGTTTTGTATATAAAAACCTTCCCATACCTACCTGGTCCGATGAGGTCAGGAATACTTTATTTGTAAGGTTATTAACCCCGGCAGACAAAGTAACCCAATTTCGGAAAGTGTACCCGGCCCGGATATCAACGAGCCCGTGGGCAACAATCATATCTTCTTCCTGAGTGCTGTTATTGTCGGTCATATACTGACTGCCGGTATAACGATACGTAATACTGGCATGAAAATACCTGTTCCTTAACGACGCGCCCGAAGCCACCTGGTGACGTGGCGTGTAGGTAAGGAATTTTCCGGTCAGGTCTTCGTCCGTTTCCTGCGTCTTACTATATTCTTTAATGGAAGCATGTGTATACGTATAATTGGCAAACACGTCCAGGCCGGTTAGCAGGAAATTGGAATAAACGGCGTTTACTTCTCCCCCGTATATCTCAACCCCGGCAATATTGCTGACTTTCAGTTCGTCTTTCTCCTTCTTCCCGTCCATGAACTTCCGGCCCGTACTTACCGAGTAAATGAAATCGTGACCGTCTGAATAGTATCCCGAAGCCGACAACGACAATCCCATGGTTATCTCTACGTCCCCGCCCAGTTCGTACGTATAGATCCGCTCGGGGCTCAAATTGGGATTGGCAACAATAAAGCCTGTTTTCTTAATCCCGAACCGGCACATATCTTCCAGCGAACCGGGACGCCATCCCGAAGACATAGAGGCGTATATCCTGGTATGCCTGGCAATACCGTACTGCATGGCCAATTTAGGGCTGAATGCTCCCTGCCATTTTGCCTGATCTGCAAGTTCACCGGAAGTGAACTGAACCAGGCTTGAAGTGGCCGAAGTAGGTAGTAGAATCTCATAGGCGGCATCGTAGAAACGGCTCAGGTCGTACCGGAGAGAAGGCAGGAAAGTCAGCTTACCGCCAAAGGGATCTATTTCTGCCTGTACAAAACCGGCAAACGTTTTGGATTTGCCCCTGTTGATCACCATATCAGTTGAGGTGCGGTAAATGTCGCGTCCATCCACAAGACCTCCCTTATACTCGAGTCCGGACATCAGACGGACTTTTCCGTTGATATCGTATCCGTAGTTCAGCCAGACGCCCCAGTCTTTGCGGTCGGCCACTACATCGTACAATTGTTTGCTCTTGTATTTGGTTTCATTCATTTCCTCTCCAAGATAAAAGGCGGCTACTTCCCAATTTGAAGCTCCGGATTTTCCTTTATACCTGAATCTGATCTCGTTGTCACGATATCGACCGGTAGCGTCTATAATACTGTCTCCGTAGAAGATACGGTCTCCGGTACCCCGTGTTCCATCGTACCGGCCCAGATTTACCTGCACATTGTTATTTCGGTCAATATCCCAGCCAATATAACCTCCTGCCTGGTATTCCTCAACACCGGCAGCTATCGTTTCTTCATTCTGCAACTCTTTCGGATAAGGATTGAATCCGTTCCCCTGTCGGTACATTCCGTTGATTCCGCCGTAAACAGAACCTTTGCGCACCGTCATCCCGGCATTTCCGGTAAGGGTGTTGTACGTTCCATAATCAAAGGCAGCGTAACCGTGAACGCCCTGTTCCGGGGAACGTGTTATAATATTTACGGTACCACCCATGGCATTCCCGCCGTATAAAGAAGATCCCGGCCCTTTTACAACTTCTATGGAAGAAACTGTATAGGGATTGATCATGTTCCAGTTCACACTTCCTGTAGATAATTTGTTCAACGGTATCCCGTCTGTCAAAATAAGCGTACGTCCCTGGTCCGAACCCATGCCCCTCACGGAGACCGTAGATTTTTTGGCATACACACCTTCGGTCCGGCTGACATTCACGCCGGACACCTGCGAAAGAATATCGTCTACCATAAAGATGTTATGTGTCTTAAGCATGTATGCAGGCAGTAATTCCACCCGGGCAGGCACCTCGAGTACTTTGTGTTCGGTCTTGGTGGCTGTCACCACGATTTCATCCAACACCTCAACCTCCTGGGAAAAAAGAGAAAAAGAGATGAGCATAAAAAAACTTACAAAAGCGGTTTTTCGGATCATATGTTTTCATTTTTAGTTTTCGGGAGCAAATATAACAGCCTTTTTTCACAATACAAATACCTTTAAATCAATTTATTGCAAGGTATTTCATTGTAGGTGAAAATCTTTATTTACTTGTATTAAATAATTTTATACATTTGAAATAAATAAAATCAGCCTATGTTGTCCCAGGATTTTCTATCAGATATTATTGATTCCCAGAGGAAATATTTTGTCAGCAAAAAAACCGATCTGGTAAGGGAATCATTGGATAGAATACCGGTAAAAAAAGGATATGCTACCCTCATTACCGGGCTCAGAAGATGTGGCAAATGCACATTGCTTATCCAGTTGCAGAAAAAAGAAAATTTCACCGGGGTAGTTTATCTGAATTTCGAAGATATAAGGTTATCGGGTTTTGAACCTTCCGATTTTTCCCGTCTGGGCAGGGCTATGACGGCCCGGAGCGATTCCCGCATAGTCTTTTTTGATGAGATACATCTCATGAAAGAATGGGAATCATTTATTTGTGATCTTCTGAAAGACGGATGGCGAATCTTCATTACAGATACCAACGCCCGTACACTTGAGGTACCGTTTGCCGTCAGTATGGAATTGTTCCCGTTTTCCTATACTGAGTTCCTGGATTTCTCCCGTTCAGCCAGCGGACCCGACTCTCTTGCCCGCTATCTGAAAACGGGAGGGATCCCAAAATTTGTACGCAACGAGGGCACTTCCATCCTGGGCAATCTTCTTGATGACATTCTGGTTCGTGATATAGCCGTTCACCATTCCCTGAAAGATGCCAGTGCCCTGCGCCGGCTGGCTGTATACCTGCTGCAACATACAGGGCAACTGGTCTCTGCCAATCGTCTTACCGGTCTGTTTGGAATAAACTCGTGCGCCACCGTGCTGGAATACTTTAACTTCTACCGAGATGCATACCTGCTGGAACTGCTTCCGCAGTTCAGTCATTCGACCAGAGTGCGTCAACGGAATCCCAAAAAAATCTATGCCATGGACGTCGGGCTCATAAACGTTGCCACGGCATCGGAACCCGATCCGGAATCGCGTCTGGAAAACACGGTTTACCTTTTTTTAAGAAGGAGATGCCGTACCATATACTATTATAATTCCGGTTCTAAATACCGGTGCGATTTTATTGCTGCGGACGAAACGGGCGACAACGAACATTACCGTGTTGTGCAGGTTTGCGGGACTCTGCACGATGAGAATCGCCGGGACGAGGTGGAAGGACTGGCTGCAGCCGCTGGCGAATTGGGTCTGAAGAGAGGCACACTGGTGACGTTTGGTCAAAAAGAGGTTATTTCACACAGTAATATTCAGATTGACGTGGTTCCGGCGTATGAATATTTGAAATAAAATCCCAATTTTGTGAAATGAAGCTCACGAAAGAGAATTTCGACGGTATTTATCTATCGTATTTCTCCGGGTTGTGCCGGTTTGCACGGGAATACGTACTCTCGGACCAGGTAGCGGAAAACATTGTTCAGAATGTTTTTCTACTGCTGTGGGAGAGGCACCGCGTACTTCAGATCCAGGGAACAGTATCTTCCTATTTGTATGCGCTGGTCAGGAACAAATGCATCGATCACCTGAGGCACCAAAAAGTGGCCCGTGAATACCAGGCCGAAATGGCCCTTAAGCTGGCTGCTTTGGAACAAATGGGAACTAATACCCTTCCGGGCGAAGACATTGAACAGAAAGTCAGGGAAGCCATAGACAGGCTGCCCGAAAAATGCAGGGAAATCTTTCTCATGAGCCGTGTTGAAGGAAAAAAATATGCCCAGATAGCAGAGATTACAGAACTGTCTGTCAACACTATAGAAAATCAAATATCTATTGCTCTAAAAAAATTAAGAACGGATTTGAAAGATTTTATCTGATTCCTTTGGTGGTTTTTTCAGGTTCAAACGTTCATATATCAGAAACAACGAAGACCACTATGAAAGAGATCATTCAACGTTACTTTGACAATGAGCTTACTCCCGATGAAAAAAAGGAGTTGTTCGCTTCTTTGGAACAGGACGCTGAACTGAAAAAAGAATTCATTGAAATGCAAAATGTCAGGGCATTGTCTTCCTTGCTTTCCTCTGACCGTGATCCTATTTCTGCTGCCGCACCCCTGTCCGGTTTCAGAAAACGCCGTCAAATTCTTTTTTACAGAAAAACGTTCAGCTACGCTGCCGCTGTTATGCTGGTTCTTTTTGCCGTAAAGGGGCTTATCCAGCCGGTTATCCCGTCGCTACCCGAAGAACCCGCCGTTTACATGATGGAAGTATCGTCGCATAACGACCGTACCACCTCGTTCAAATTGAGCGACGGCACGGTTGTCTGGCTGAATGCCAATTCCGTGCTTCGGTACCCCAATAAATTTTCGGGCGATGAAAGACGGGTGGAACTCATCGGAGAAGCTTTTTTTGAAGTAGCCCGGGACGAGGCGCATCCGTTTCTTGTTATCACTAACCAGTATGATATCCAGGTACTCGGCACCCGGTTTAATGTATTCGCCTACGAGGGACAAGACGTAAAAACTTCTTTGGTGGAAGGTTCGGTAAAAACTTTCATGAAAGACGACGCTTCGGTCTCTGCCAGTCTGGTACCGAACGAATCGGTGGAAGTGAAAGACGGCGAGTTCGTTAAAGGCTCCTTCTCGCGTTCCGATTTCCTTTCCTGGAAAGAGGGTATTTACTCTTTCGACGACGTCCCGTTTTCAGAAATTGTCTCCAGGCTGGAGCTCTACTTTGGAATCCCCATTGTCATAAACAATGACAACCTGGCTTCGTACCGTTTCAGCGGCAAATTTCGCCAGGATGACGGGCTGGAGAGCATACTTAAGACAATGAAAAAAATTTACCGCTTTAACATGGAAAAAGACAGGAGCAACGACTCCATTGTAATTGAATAAAAAAACCGGCAAATGCTGCAACACTTGCCGGTAGAACAGCTAACACTAAAAAAGTATTAACATCTAATTTTACAAAGGTATGAAAAAATTTTTATTGTCCCTTATTCTGTGCTCCGTTTTTGCAATTCAATTGCCGGCCACAGAACTTGACGTCCCGCAGGACGCACAAATTACGATCACAGGGAACCGCCTTACTCTTCAATCATTTATCAGTCAAGTAGAAAAGCAGACAAATTACCTTTTTGTCTACAGCAAACAAGATGTAAATGTCAATGAAATCCTTCCTGTCAAAGAAGGCAGGAAGACTGTGGCTGCCTGCCTGGAAGAGGCATTCCGCAATACTAACCTGAAATACGTCTTTGAGAACAACTACATTGTACTTACCTATGTAGCTCCCGAGACCGTTACCATTTCGGGGAAGATTGTAGATTCAGAAACGCGCAGACCCCTTATTTTTGCTTCAATTTACCTCGTGAACAGAGGCATTAGTAACGTCACCAACGGAGAAGGATATTTTACGCTTAAATTCCCCGTTGCCTACACCAAAGATTCCGTACGTATTTCTTTCCTGGGCTACCATCCGGCTACCTATGCCATCCAGGATTTCATGAAAACTAAACTGGTTCAGGAGATCCCCCTGAAATTTGTTGCTACCAATCTGCCGGCCGTCCTTATTAAGCCCATTATCCCAAGCGATCTGGTTATTTCTGCTCTGAACAAGATCCCCGAAAATTATCCCGAAGAGACCATGCAAATGACCGGATTCTATCGTGAAATGATCCGTAAAGGCAATACTTACGTTACGCTCACAGAAGCCGTTCTGGATATCAATAAGGCCTCCTACGCCAGGTTGTACGGAATGGACCAGGTAGGCGTTTTTAAAGGACGCGGAAGTGTTGACTGGTCACGCATAGACACCGTATTTGTTAAGTTCCGCGGCGGTATCAGCTCGGCACTTGAAATTGACGTAGCCAAATATCCGTTCCTGGGTACCAATATCCCTGAATTAACCAGTATCTACGATTTTAAGATAGAACAACCTGTTCAGATAGACGGAAAAGCACATCACGTGGTTAGTTTTGATCAGAAGAAGAGCGTCTCCGACATTCACTTCAGAGGAAAGATCTATATAGAAACGAACTCGCTGGCCATCTCGCGAGTGGAATTCAATATGAACGTAGAAAACCGTTCCGACGCCTCGAGCATCTTCATTTCACGCAAACCTATGGGGTTCAGGGCCAATGTGCTTTACGCCGCATACCTGGTTCAGTATAAAGAAATGAACGGCAAGTGGACCTTCGATTACTCCCGTACGGAGATCAAATTCGATTCCAAGTGGGACAGAAAGCTTTTCAAGAACACTTATACCATTACTTCGGAAATGGCTATTACGGAACGCAGCGACAAAATGACCAAAATACCCAACACACAGCGTATCCGCTCCACAGATATCACACTGGACAAAGTCACCGATTTCCAGGACGAAGGCTTCTGGGATGAATACAATGTGATTGAACCCGAATCGGGTATTGAACAGGTCATCGCACGTATTACAAGACAATTAAAGAAAAAGGCCCAGGAAAGATAATCTGCGACACCAGACAAACCCGGAGTGCTGCGCATAAGAGATTTTGAGATTTTCAAACGCCTGACTTACTGATGTTTAAATTTTGCAAATTGGGCGTTGCGCGGTAATCCGGGTTTATCTCCGAAAAAGGAAGAACACCACAAGATATTTAGAAAAGGGAAACCTCGCGCCCGCGGATGGAAGGACCCATTGGCGCAGCCAATGGGAGGTGTTTCCCGTTCTAAATATCTTGCAGATGTTCTTCATCGTGTTTGAGAAATGCTATAGACGATTAGCAGCTGGCAAACAGAGGAACTGCCCGGTTAAGTAAGTTCCAATGAGCTTTAGTGAGTTTCAGTGAGCTTGCGCAGCAGACAGCTCCCGGAAGCTGTTTTTTTTTATCTTTGAAGGTTTTAAAACAAGAGGAAAATGAGCTGGAAGCGACAGATAACGGCATTTCTGACCGGACAGACAATCACATTATTCGGATCTATGCTCGTGCAGTTTGCCATCACCTGGTACATTGCGCGTGAAACATCCTCGGGGCTCTACGTCACATTATCGGTTCTGTGCAGTTTTGGTCCACAGATTCTGTTATCCATTTTTTCGGGCGTATGGGCGGACAGATACAATAAAAAAATGCTCATCATACTCTCTGACGGCGGGATTGCCCTTGCCACGCTCATCCTGGCCATACTTATGGCCAGGGGCGCATCGGGGATATGGCTGTTGTTTATATTCTCAGCAATCAGATCGGCCGGGTCGGGCATACAAATGCCGGCCATACAAGCCATTCTGCCGCAGTTGGTTCCTAAAGAAAAGCTTATGAGGATAAACGGCATTACCAACAGCATACATTCCACTATAAATCTTGTTTCCCCTGCTGCGGCCGGGGCCATACTTAGTTTTGGCGCCTTTCATTACCTTCTGCTTATAGATGTGGTAACGGCAGCCATTGGCATCTCTATTCTCATAGGTATTCCTTTCCTGCATAAGGCAAAAGAAAAAGAAGCCGGAGAACACGCCGGATATTTTGATGAACTTAAAGCAGGTATCCGCTACAGTTTAAACCACTCTTTCGTCCGCAAACTGTTTATATTCTCTACCCTCTTTGCCATACTCATTGCTCCATGTGCCATTCTGAACGTTCTTATGGTGACCAGGACATTCGGAGGCGATTACTGGTACCTTACGGCCAACGAAATAGCCTTCTTTGCCGGAGCCGTCATAGGCGGCGTGCTGCTAAGTACCTGGGGAGGATTCAGGAACAGGATGGACACGTTTACCCTGGGAATAGTTGTATTCGGGATCTTTACCTTCATTATGGGATTCACTTACAACTTTATTATTTACCTGGCCGTCATTTTCATAATCGGTATTGCCATGCCTTTTGGCAGTACCCCGGTGACCGTTTTGATACAGGAAAAAGTTGAGCCGCAGATGATGGGACGAGTATTTGGGCTGTATTCCATTATCTTTTCTTCTTTTATTCCGCTCGGGACACTAATCTTCGGACCCCTGGCAGATACCATGCCCATCCAGTGGCTGATGATAGCCTCCGGAATACTGCTGACGATCCTAGGCGTAGTACTTCGTTTCATCCGTAGCTTCTACAGAGAAGGCTTGCCCGAGACGGTATAAAAACCGTAACTTTGCATTACCATGAAAGACACTTGGACTATCAGATGTTATGAGTCGGACGCACTCAGGCATTTAAAACCCTTTGCATTTATGAATACGGCCCAAGAACTGGCCAATACCCATGCCATCCAACTGGGATTTGGGTATAATCAATTGATTGAAAAAGAGTTCATTTGGGTGTTGTCCCGGATGCATGTTAAATACCTCAGGGCTCCCCTCTGGCAGGAAACAGTATCTGTAGAAACCTGGCATAAAGGAGAGAACGGGATCTTTTCTCTCAGGGATTTTCTTGTATCCGATGGGGACGGAAAACCGCTCGTGCTCGCTACCAGCTCGTGGCTTGTAATCCACACCCGTACCAGGCGCATACAACGCGCAGACCATATATTCGGGCCGGAAGAGATCCGGACGCAGGAAAAACGGCATGCCATAGAAGAGCCCTGCGATAAAATTACCATGCCCGGCGAGGCGCTCCTGAATTATTGGGGTGTGAGAAAAGTTATGACATCCGATATTGATTTTAACCAGCACACCAATAATGCGAAATATATGGAATGGGCCTGTGACTGCATACCTGCCGATGTCGTGACAACTTTTCCCGTAGATGATTTCAGCATCAACTTCAATACCGAATCCCGGTTGTCTGACCCGGTGGAACTCTATAGGGCACAGACAGACCAGCTGACCTATTATATAGAAGGACGAAAGGAAAACCGGAACGTTTTCCAGGCAGAAATCCACTTCAAAAAAGAAAAGAGCAGCTAAGAAGCCGCTCTTTTTTTATTGTTTTTTAAATTCGTATACAGATACCGCTTTATCTTGAGCGTGGGCGTCTTTTCAAACTCTTCCTGCTGTTCATAGACCTTAGTGATCCTCGATATCTTGCTTACTCTCTCGTTCACGAATTGCATAATATCGGCATAAACCTCGTTCATATGGTCCCTGAGTTCCTGCTTCAGATCCTGAAAATAAACCAGGGCCACCAGTTTGTCTTTTTCCTGGATTACTACAGACTCCGTCACTAAAGAATGGGTATTAAGCACACTTTCAATCTCCTCGGGATAGATATTCTCCCCGTTAGACCCTACAATCATATTATTCAGCCGGCCTCTGATGAAAAGACGTCCCTTTTTATCCAACACACCCATGTCTTTCGTCCGGAACCAGCCGTCCGGAGTGAAAGCCTCCTGATCGGCCTCGGGGTTCTTAAAATATCCATTCATTATGCAAGGGGTTTTGACCTCAATACCACCCACTCCCGTCTCGGGGTTCACATTGCTCAGTCTCATTTGAATTCCGTCCAGAATATGTCCGGTTGATTGCAAACAAGTATCGGGGTGCACGGCGGCAGCCAATAACGGAGCGGTTTCTGTCAATCCGTATCCGATGGAATACGGGAACCGTGCCTCTCTGAGGAATTTTTCCGTAGGCCCGTTTAATTTTGCCCCGCCAATCCCGAAAAATTTAAGTCTTCCACCAAATGTACTGTACAGTTTTGCCCCGGCAACCCGGTGCAGCAGCCGACGCACAAAACGGATTTTATAGATCATCTTCAGCAACTTGTTCCCGGTAAATTTACCCAGCACCTGGCGGGCATATAACTTTTCTACGATGAGCGGAACGGAAAGCATAAACGTGGGCCGCACTTGCTTAAGTGCAGGCAATAAGCTGGTTGCAGTTGGAGGGACACCCAGGTACACCACCGAAGCCCCGCGCATGAAAGGATATAACATCCCCAAAGAACACTCGTATGTGTGCGAGAGAGGCAGAATAGAAAGGAACACGTCGTCGGGATTTGCTTCCATGGTATTGAGCACGAAATGCAGCTGAGTACACAACGCTTTATGGTTCAGCATCACACCTTTAGGCGATGACGTAGTTCCAGATGTATAAATAATTGCGGCCAGGTCCCCGGGTGTGGGATCTGCAGTTACAGCCAGCTCTCTTTCGAGTGACCAATCCCTGTGTGCAATCACCGCCAGATTTACAGCGCGGATTACCACATTCATGCGGGACACAGCACTCTTCGGGACCTTCGCATACAGTTTGTCAGACACAAACAACGCTTTTGATTCGGAATGATCAAGAATACCGGAAATTGCGTCTGCGGAAAAATCAGGTAATATGGGCACAATTACCATTCCCGAGATGACTGTGGCAAAATAACAAACACTCCAGTTGGGCATATTGCTGCTGAGCAACGCCACTTTATCGCCCTTAGTCAGTCCTGCTTTTCTAAATATATCAACCATTTGCTTAACCCTCTCGTCAAATTGTTCATAGGAAAGCGATTCCCCGTTGAACAACGAAGAAACAGGTCTTTTGGCAAAAGATTTTATACTGTTTATATAAAGTTCTTTAATTGTAGGATAAATCATTTTTATAGTATAATTCAAACAAGAGCAGTATACATCGCAAAAATAGTGCCGCAGATTTTCCCGGTCCTGAAAGGCAGACTTTTGGGCAAGCAAACCCGGTATAACCTATAAAATAACTATATTTGTTTGTTTTATAAATAATTCGTATGAAAACTCTAGCTACCATATTATTTGTTTTGTTCAGTGCAAATCTGGCCATAGCGCAAACAGGAGAGAAGGTCGCTTCGCAGGATACCCTCCGGAATTTTAGTCTTAAGGTTGTTGATAAAAAAGGAAAGCCTGTGAGCAGTATCGCAGTCAATTTTACGGCAAACACAGCCACGCTTTTAACTGATAATATGGGTATTGCCAGACTGGAAGGCATATCCGACAAAGACACCATGACAGTTATGCTCCCTGTCATTGGCCCAACGGAGATTCCGCTTTACGGGCTCGATTCCGTATTGATCACCATGAAGTCCGGCAAGAAGTTTAAAATCAAAAGCCACCACCCTCAGGATTTAACCAGAACCACTCCTACCAACACAATCAGTAATGTTCCCGAGTTACTTAAAACCCGGCCGGCCCGAGATTTGGCCGAGCTGCTTACCGGCCTTGTACCGGGACTGCGAATCACTTACGGGCCTAACGGAATTACAGCCAATATACGGGGTATGAGCAGTATAAACAGCAGCAACGAACCGCTTATTGTGATCGACGGTATGTCGTACGATTCATTCAGTGTAGTCAACAATTTTTTGGATGTGTATACTATCCAGAAAATTGAAGTACAAAAGGACGGAAGTCTTTACGGCATGAGAGGGGCCAACGGCGTAATTGTTATCACTACAAAAGGCAACACCGCAAATACATTAAATTAACTCCTCACTTCTAACGCCTCACTTCTCACTCTATGAAAATTTCTTGTCCGGGGATGGTAGGCGGTCTGGGACCGGCCTCTACCGTAACATACTATCAGAAAATAATTGAGGGTTACAGGGAACGGGCCGGGGACGGGAGCTACCCGTATTTGTTCATTAACAGCTTAGATATGAGCAACGTGCTGGAATGCATGGAACGAAAAGACTACGACACGCTCCTGCGTTTGTTGAGCACTGCCGTGGAAAAACTGAAAAAAGCCGGCGCCGATTTTGCGTTTATTGCGTCAAACACCCCTCATATTGCATTCCCGATACTTAAGTCCGCATCCCCCATACCTTTAGTGAGCATTGTTGACGCTACCGTGCGCAACGCCTGCAGGGCAAAATATAAGAAAGTCCTGCTCACAGGAACTCTCTTCACAATGGAAAACACGTTTTATTCAGACGCTTTTGATGCCAAAGGCATTCGTTGTGTCGTTCCCGAAAAGCATGAACGCCTTGTAATTCAGAACATTATTTTTCCCAACCTGGAAGATGGAATAGTGGATCCTGTACAGAAAAAAACCTTTATCGATATCTGCGAGCAAATAATCGCAAAAGAAAAAACAGATGCCGTCATTCTGGGTTGCACCGAACTTCCCATGCTTGTAAACCCGTATGAATTAAGCGTCCCGAGCATCGATACGCTGGAAGCGCACGTAGAACTGATCCTCGATACGTTATTCAGTTGAAACACCCGGATGCGAAACCAAGCAGAAATAAAGACTTGGCTTTCATGTAAAAACTTAAAAGAACAAGGTGAACGAAACGGAATAACTTCTTGTCTTAATATTATAACCGGGCAGCACATGGGGACGCATGAGGTCCGTGAGCCCTATGCGGTCTTCGAATGCCAGTTGAAACACAGAGGTACGTATGCCCAAACCGATACCCATACCGGCTTCATGATGGAACATATCGTCCCTGAAACTTAACGAAGGCGAACAAAGAGAACTGGCGAAATACCATCTGTAATATCCTGTTAAAGAAGCGAATACTCCAAGAGGCAACGTATTGAACCCGGGAACATGTACCCGTACGGTAACCGGAACGCCCAACGCATAGAGATTCATGTGGTTAAAAAAGGCATAACCCGTAGCCGTTGCATAGTTCATGCCGAGGCTTTCAAAAAGTACCGAGCCGTTCAATTCCATGAGGCCTTTCCACAAAACCCTCCCCGTCACTCCGGCATTATAATAAAACCCGGATTTTCCTTCCAGTGCTCCCCTGGTAAAATGCATCCGGCTGTTTCCCAGTGCAGCGGTAGGTCCGTAGTGATAAGTCAGCTCGGGAACGTTATGCACCGGTGACAGTTGTCCCGAGGCTTCAAGAACGCGGGAATCTCCAAAAACCTCCGTCACCTTTGTCATGTATTCCGTCACGTGGGTCATACCGGTGTAATCGATTGTTTCGGCATGATCAGAGACTTTGTGGTAGGTGGAGGTAAGTCCGGTGGTAACGGCCAGCGTAGGGATAAGTTTCTCTGCAAAAGGTTTGGTGTCTGTGGCCGTGAATGGGGAAAGTTCAAACCCGGCAGTCCGCACACGGATCCTTCTTGGAACAGGCATGAGATTTTTGGCTTCCATAATAGTACGGGTTCCTGCTATTTTGAGCGAACCGGTCTTGCGGTAATGCCCCACCATATCCATACTGATCATCAACTGAATGAGTTCGGGGGGTACAATGCTGTCCTTCAGAAACTGTTCCGAGCCCCACAAACCCTGCTCCTCGCCATCGAAAGCCACAAAAACGATAGTACGGGAAAGCTTCTTCTCCTTAAGGCTCCTTGCCATTTCTATAAGTGCCGCCGTGCCCGAGGCGTTATCATCGGCCCCGTTGAAAATAATATCTTTACCCTTGCCGGCTTCCGATTTGGGATTGTATGTTCCCAGATGATCGTAATGCGCACCTATAACAATATACTCGTTTTTTAAGGTGGAATGGCTGCCTGGCAAAATGCCAATAATATTACACCCTTCCAGCGGAGACCCCAGCGAAATGCCTTCCACACCCGAGGGGCGCGGCACCTCAAAATAATGAAAATAGCTGCTGCCGTTGTATTCTTCCAGCCCTATATCGGCAAACTGATCTGCAATATATTCACCGGCAGTCAGATTTCCTTCAGAACCTATCAAACGGCCACCTAAAGAATCGGAAGCAAGAAAAAAAACATGCTCCCTGAGCCGCTTCTCCACAGGGCTGATTACCGTCTGAGTCTGAGTCTGCGTTTGTGTCCGGACCTGCTGCCCGGCCTGTGCCCGGGCGGAAGAAATACCGTAAAAAGCGGAAAATAAGGCCAAAAGGCAACCCGTTGAAAGATAAGAAAACTTCATAGCTTAAATATTCATTAAGCAAATATAGTAAAGATCAGCCTACCAGGTACCCGCCTTTTGTACCGCCTCCGGGTCCCAGTTCAAATCTTTTGAAAGCCGCCTCCATAAGCAGAGGCTCATGCGTGACACACAGCACGGTATGACCGCCTGTAATCAATTCATCAAAAAGCGTGAGCAGCAGTTCAATATCTTTCCGGTGTAATCCGCCCGTAGGTTCGTCGAGCAACAGCAACGCGGCGCCCTCTGAAAGCTGAGAAAGGCCCCTGACGAGTTTTAGCCGCTGCAACTCGCCCGTAGAGAGCGTGTCCAGCAGCCTGCCCGGCGAGAGATGTCCCAGACCGGTTTTGCGAAGGAAATCTAATACGGGTTTCAGCGCCTTATGCGCCCCAAAGGCATGTACCCCCTCCCATTCGTCGAACGTCATATGCAACACTCCGTCTATGTTTTTCCCTTCTACAGTAACGGCAAGCATTTCATCTCTGAAACCGGTCCCTGCACAACATTCGCAGGGAGAGAACACATCGCTGAAAAAATCCATACTGACCTTATGGTATCCATTCCCCTCACAATCGGGACAACGACCCTCCCGGGATCCTCTCACAAAATGCGCCGCCTTATATGCCATTTGTCTGCATTCCGGAACAACAGCGAATACAGAGGCTATCGTCCCTGCAATATCCAGGTAATCGGCCACCATGGTTCCGGCATTTTTGAACGGGATCTGCTGTCCTACATATATCAGGCGGGAAAAGCATTCAAATCCGTTAATTCCGCAGCATGCCACCGGTCTTTGGGCCACATGGCTTTCATAGATTACCCCGTCCAGCAGGCTGGTCTTTCCGCTTCCGCTCACGCCGGTGATCACTGAAAGCACTCCCGAGGGGATCTCCAGATCTATGTTTTTCAGGTTATTGGCAAAGGCTCCCTTTATGGAAAGACCTTTCCCGGGAACCCCTGCACACCGGAACTGAGTAATCCGGGTCTTTTGTTCTGCGTTAGCAGCGGGTCCCCAATATACCACACTGCCACCTCTGTTGCCCGCTCCGGGACCCAATTCAAGAGTATACCCGGCCAAAGCGGTGAGTATGGGAGAGTGATCTACCATTACAATTGTGTTGCCCCGGGTATTCAGCTCGGTGACCAGTTGCCCCATGCGTTCCACATCGAGCGTATGCAGTCCAAAAGAAGGCTCGTCCAGGATATAAGCCACCCCGGTAAGCGGGGCTCGCACCAAACCGGCCAGCTGTAACCGCTGAAACTCACCGCCCGAAAGCGTTCCCACAATCCGGTCGGTGGCCAGATAGCCCAGACCGGCACGGCACAATGCATTCAAACGTTCCCTTATGCCCGGGCCCAGGGCCGCAGCCGCCTGCTGCTTAAGTTCGGTATTGAATTGCTTTGCGAAATCCGGACCGAACCATTCCAGGGCATCTTCGGCCGTAAGGGCGGTTACCTGCCCAATATGCATGCCGCGTATTGTATAAGAAAGCATCTGTTTATTCAGACGATACCCGTCACAGGTCTCACAGCGGGTGTTTTTCATCAAGGCAAGCAACGTCTCTTCTCTTTCGCTTCCCTGTTTGCGCAGGTATTCATCTTCTACCAGGTGGAGAAATCCGCGCCAGACGGTCCGGAATTCATGCACTCCGCTGTGAGTTCCGCGTTGATAGTGCCATGTTACATTAAACACTTCCTGGCCGCAACCTTCCATGGCCAACTTAACGGCCCCTTCATCCAGGCTATGGTAAGACACCGAATAATCTATTCCGTACAATTCACCAACCACCTGTAAGGCAGCCACATATTGACCTGAAGGATCGCCATAAAAGCGACCCGTCTTTGTCCCGTCCATCGCACCGGCTATCAACGGCTTATGAGGGTCTGTCACCAGCCTGACGGGATCGCAGACCATCCGGCTGCCCAGACCGCCGCACACCGGACAGGCTCCCTCGGCCGTATTAAAAGAAAAAGCGGCCGACAACGGGGCATTGACACACAATCTGCTGAACATCAGCCGGTACAGATCGTACAAACCCGTATAGGTAGCTATCGTGGAACGGGGGTTCTTAACCGGAATCTTTTTCTGCAACGACACAGCAGGAACCAGTCCGCTGCACCGGCTGAACACCGGAGCGCCCGACAGTCCGCCGCCTCCGGTAAAGCGTCTTTTACTCTCGGCATAAAGCGTTCCGTAAACCAAAGACGATTTTCCGCTCCCGGACACGCCCGTGACCGCGGTAATGGCATTCACTGGAAATTCCACATCTACGGATTTCAGGTTGTTGGTCTGCACTCCCCGGAACCGGATGGGGTCAAGAGGATCTGCGGGGTCGGGGAAGGCTACGGACAGGCTGTCTTCCCGGGCAGCGCCCTGCCCCATATCCACTATCCAGTCCGAACAGCTGACCAGGTACGGATCATGTCCGGTACACACCAACGTATTCCCTTTGCTGACAAGCTCCCTGAAAGCCCTAAGCAGCGTACGGATATCGGCCGCATGAAGGCCCGAGGCAGGCTCCTCAAGCAGGTATAACGTGTTTCCGTTAGACGAACGGGAGAGATCGGCGGCCATTTTCACCCGTTGTGCCTCGCCACCCGACAGGGTTGCAGAAGGTTGTCCAAGTTTCAGATACCCGAGGCCCAGCTGCATAAGCAGGCCTGTAATGGCAGTGATTTTCTTTTGTCCCTCAAAAAATCGGTGTGCTTCTTCCACCGTCAGCTCAAGGATATCGTAAATATTCAGTCCGTTATAGGTGACTTCTAGCGTCTCGGGGGAGAAGCGGCGTCCTTCGCAGACATCGCACACCACCTGCACGTTCCCCAGAAAATGCATCCCTATCTGTTGCACCCCGGCCCCGCAGCAGCTTTCACACCGGCCACCCTTTATAACAAAAGAAAACCGGCCTTTTTTGTAGTCTCTTTCACGCGACAGGGGCTGCGCCGCCATCAGGTCGCGTATATGATCCGAGAGCCCTGTGTACGTAGCGGGATTGCTGTTGGGCGTCCGGCCAATGGGAGTGGAATCAATACGAATAATCTTCCTGAAGGCAGCAGTGGCGTCAGGGACGGCCAGCCGGTCCATTAACTCACGTATACCGCTGTCCGGAGTACCCGTCAGCACGTTCAGAGCCCCTTTCAACAAACGGGTCCCGTTTACCGAAAAGAAACCGGAACCGGGTTGCCGTTCCGAGGTGGCGGGCTGTCGTTCGGGGATTCCGGAAGGTTCCTTCGACAGGTATTTCCATGTAATGCTCCCGGGTTGCGGCTGCGAAAAGAACTCCCGGGCCGGCCCGTTATAGAGCACATGTCCCCCCAGGTGACCTGCCCCGGGACCCATATCTATGATCCAGTCTGCCGCCTTCATACTCTGCCGGTTATGATCTACCAGCATGACCGTATTGCCGGCATTTACCAGCGAACGGAGCACCTCCAGAAGGTCGGCATGAGCCGGGGGATGCAATCCCGCACCCGGCTCGTCCAGTATATAAAGCACGTTACGGAGTCCTTCCGTTACCCGGTTGGCCAGCAGAATCCGCTGCGTGTCACCCGCTTTCAGTTCGTCTGAAGGGGTATCGGAAGTCAGGTACCCGGCGCTCAGTTTCAACAACAGTCCCGTGCGACGAAGTATGGCTTCACGTACCGGGTTCACCACAGCGGCCCCGGCCCCTGAAACTTCAAGCGATGAAAAATACCGATGCAGCCGGGCGATGGTCATCTGCGTAAAAGACGGCATATCCAGGCCCCATAACCGAACAGATAATGCATTTTCGTTCAGCCGTTTGCCCCGGCATAATTCACAGGGAACCGAGCGGGCGAACCGCATGATGTTTGGATTCCTGTCCCGCTTAAGGATCTCCTCCATGACCGGGACAATTCCACGGTAATAATCTTCCCTGCGCGGTTTAGCCGTCATGCCCGTCCAGTTCAGACGCGATTCCAGCGTGTGTTTCCCAAACAGCACTTTTACGCGCGAAGACCCGTTAAGCACCACGTCCTGTTGCTCCGGCGTCAGATCCTGCCAGGGAATATCCACGTTAAACCCGTGAGCCCGGCAGACCTTGTCAAGCACTTCCATAGTCACCTGGGAATACACAATATAGGGTTTGGGTGTTGTAAGTGCAAAAGCCCCAGCCCTAATGGTCTTACGGGGGTCGGCTATAAGCAGGGCGGGATCTATGTGATCCGTCACCCCCAATCCTTTACAGACGGGGCACCAGCCATTGGGCAAATTAAACGAGAAAAGGCTCCGGTTAAGGGAAAGACCTTCCCGTTCCGTTGTGCCGAGCCGGGCAAAGAGCAGCCTCAGCATATCGTAAATGCCGGTAAGCGTTCCCACGGTAGAGCGGGGATTACGCACAACCTGTTGCTGATCAATGGCAATCACCGGGAACAACCCCTCGATCCGCGACACATCGGGCCGCCTGAGTTTAAAATCGGGGCGCCGGCCTTCCGCAAAATTTTCGACGAACAGCCTCTTTCCCTCGGCTCTCAGTACATCGTGGACAAGACTGGTCTTTCCACTGCCGGAAACCCCCGTCACCACAATAAGTTGGTAATGGGGAATGGTGAGCGAAACGTGCTTCAGATTGTTCTCACAGGCGTTTTCAATAATGATCTCTCGCATGAGACAAAGGTACGCAAATCAAATATTTTTATTTAAGTTTGCAACACAAACTAGTTTTATATATTGTACCTTCAACACATTAAACAATATTCAAATGAATACAAACGAGCAAGAAAAAGACTATGTAAATGGCGATCAATCTCTTATGGTAATTAAAGAGATGATTGCGGTATCGAAGAACAAACTTAAAAAAGACGGTATTTTATTTATTGTATGGGGATGGGCGGCATTTGTCGGTAATTTGAGCGGATACATAACCAGAAGTATTGCCATGACATACAACATGTCTACATTCATGAAGTATGCGGGCATTGTCATATTCCTGACCGCTCTTCTGTTTACTTTGTATTATTTATGGAAGGATAGTAAAAAAGTGCAGACATATATTGGTATTTCGTTGCGGTATGTATGGATCTCACTTATTTTGTCCATGATGCTGGTCAATCTGATCCAGGCAAATGTCCTTCACAGTATAAATTTTGAGTTGCAACATCCGCTGTTCATGGTTCTGATGGCATTTGCCGTTACTGTTACCGGAGGCATTCTGCGTCACCGCCTGATTATTTTCGGAGGTTTTGTCTTTGGTGCGCTGGCACTGACCGCCTCGTACCTCGGCCTAAAGGAACAACTGCTTGCGGAAGCTGCCGCCTGGGCTGTTGCGTTTGTGATTCCGGGCCATATTCTTTTTGCCAAAAGAAAAAAAACGACCAGAAATGTTTAAAGAGCTCGACCCACTGCTGCACTCACAGGTAAGACTGGCCATTATGTCCATTCTCATTGGGGTAAAAAACGCCGGGTTTGCTTATCTGCTGGAGCATATCAACACCACAAAGGGCAATCTGAGTTTTCAGATAAACAAACTGAAAGAGGCCGGATACATTGAGGTGACCAAATCATTTAAAGGAAATTATCCTTTAACCACGTGCCAAATATCGGATAAAGGCGTAGATGCCTACGAGAAATACGTCAATGCAATTGACGAATATTTTAAACAATATAAAAACGACAACTGATTAATTATGAAAAAAATTTCCGCTTATGTGCTTTTAGCACTGGTGACACTAATCTCGTGCAATACAAACAACGGCGGTAAAGAAGATTCCGGACAATCCGGACAATTTGGACAATTTGGGATCTTTGAAACCGTCTTGGGACAAGATCTTTTGTCCCAAGAAATCGGGGAACTGGCCAAACAAAACATTATCCTGAACACAGATCCGCTTTCTCCGGTCGTTGCCTATTCACATGTAGATTCCGCAACATCTGTTGTGAATAAAGGGACAGATTCCATCGGTTTTTTTCTTACTGCCCGGCCAATAGATCCGGAAAAAAATTACTACGCTGTGGTTGCCGTTAAAAACCAACCGGCCGTCACGGGTTCCGATATCAAAAAAACGAAAGCGGTTAATAATGCCGTTGAGATCTATTTCACACAGAAAGGAGCCGTCAAATGGGCCGAATTCACAAGGAATAAAACAGGAAGGATGATCGCCTTTGTCATTAATGACCGGATTTATACACTCACAACCGTTATGGCTGAAATTCGGAACGGCATGGCCATCATTAACGAACTGGAAAATGAAGAAACCGCGGCAAAAATATCGGAAACCCTGAACGCGGCCCGATAAAGGGTGGGTAAACCCGGAGTGCCGCGCAAGAAGAAATTTCTGATTTTTAAACGCTTGATATACTGTCGTCTATATTTCTCAAAAATTACCTTGCGCAGTAATCCGGGTTTGCCTGTGCAATTTTTCTTTTTTTTTGTTTTTGTTTCCTGAAAACAGTAAGTTTGAACTCAATATTTAAGAGGAGCGAGGTATGCAGGGAAAATTATGGCATGTATGTGTACAGGGAAATGGCGGGCAGAGTATGTTTTTAAATAAAAGTGATGTTCTTCACTTTATTGATCTTCTGGGAGTTTACAGTTTTGATTATGGGATTAAAATATGGGCTTATGATGTTTTATCCAATCATTTTCATTTAATTCTGGAGTGTGAAAATCCGCAGAGGTTTATACAAGCTTTGAGAATTAGCTATTCAAAGTATTATCAGATAGTTCACAGTACAATCGGCTCAGTAGGACGGAACGGGTATAGTGCAGGTTTGTTGAATAGTAAGGAGAAGCTTGTAGAAAAGATAATCTATGTTATGAGAAATTCAGTCAAACATAAAGTATATTCACATTCTTTTGTAGATCCTTACAATTCTGCCAAATACTATTTTCTCCAAAATCATGAAGACTCAATGTTGACCTTGAAACCTGTCAGGCCAAGATGTAAACTTGCTCATTCAGATAAAATAATTCCCGTGCATTATCTTCTGGATGTCAATGGAAACATATATCCACGTAGCTTCTTAGCAATTAGTAGCATAGAAAAGGTTTTTGGAACATACGGCAATTTTATGAAGATGATAACCTATCCTACGCAAAAAGAATCTGACGAACAACAAAAAAGTAAGGCTATTTTGAACAGCGGAGATGAACCTAACTTTGTTAAAGTAACAGATCTTCAATTAAGTGAACTAATTCTGAAACAAATAAGACCAAAGCAATTTTCATCTCTGTCCGAGGTAGAAATTGTATCCATTGCTGTTCTCTACAAAAGAAAGTATCCGGTTTCGGTAAGGCAGTTGAGTCGCATATTCGGAATTCCGGAATCAACCCTCAGATTGAGGATGCAAAAGGGGTGGCAAACCCGGAGTGCCGCGCAAGAAGAAATTTCTGATTTTTAAATTCCTGTAATTCAGGCGTATATATTTGCCAAAAATTGCGTTGCGCGGTAATCCGGGTTTGCCTGCACAAATGGCAGCAAATGGGCAGGTGTTTTTGGGCGGACCGAGGGCTGGGCTGAGAGGCCGGGCCGAGACGGGTTTGCCCGCAAAATCACTCGGCCGGACTTATCCGGTAAAGTCCGGCTCCGTGGAACGGGATTTCCCCGCTGAATTCTTTTTCAAACACGCCCAGGTCTTTGTGATTCCAGAGGTCAGTTACCCGCGCAGGGCCCTTGATGCCAATAGCTTGCAGGTCAACGCGTATAAGGGTTCCGCCGGTGGAGGCTGCCGTGTCCGGGGCAGGTGCGTCCGAGGCTTCCGGGCTTTGGGCATTGAACAGCGCAACGTATTTGGCGGTGCAACCGGCAAAGGTGGTGCTGCCACAGGCAGAGGTGGCGCTGCCACAGGCAGCGCCTGCAGGGGCACCGGCGTCAGAAGCAGAGACAGCAGCGTACCCGGCGCCACCGCAGCAAGCGTCGGCGGCCCAGACAATCAGGTCGCGGTCGCGGGAAACCTGTCGGTTATTGGTACTTTCCTGGTTGACTTTCAGCATTTCCGGATTGGTAAGCATTTCCCTTGTAAAAAGGTCCAGTTGGGTCATATCGCCCCCAAAGATGAGCGGTGAACGACCAATGGCCCAAAGGGTCATGAGCGTGTATTGCTCGGCTTTCGTGAAATTCGTCGGCCTGCCAAAATCTATCTTCCCTATGGGAAGCATGTCGGCATCGGGGAAATGGCCGGAGCCCCGATACGGCGTCCAAGCATCGAGCCGCTCGAACATCGCGTACAGCAATTCCCACCGATCCCAAAAATCGTCGGTAATGCGCCAGAGGTTGGCGTGGTTCATTACGTGTTCCCCTGCCGAAACGGGCGTAGCTCCCGGCGACAGACTCAGCACAATGGGACGGCCGGTTTGGTCAATGGCCTCACGAATGGCTTCAATCTCGGCTTGCTGCACCGGATCATAAGGGCGGGCAATGTCATCTACTTTAATGTAGTCGACACCCCACTCCGCGTACATCCCAATGATGGAGCGGTAATAGGCCCGGCCTTCCGATTTGGTGGCATCCACGCCATACATGTCGGGGTTCCAGGGGCAGGTGGAATTTATGAGCGCAATATCGGCCGCCCGGACACCGGTGCCCAGTACCGGCAGATTTTTTTCCACCGCCTGACGGGGAATGCCGCGCATGATATGTATGCCGAATTTCAACCCTTTTGAATGCACATAATCGGCCAGCGGCCTGAATCCTTTTCCACCGGCCGCCGAGGGGAACTTCTTTAGTCCGGGAGTCAGGCGTCCGTATTCATCCATGGTGAGGGGCGCACCGGGTTGGTAGTAATGGCGCTTGGATTCCGGCTCGTACCACTGAATATCCACCGTAAGGTACTCATACCCGCTCGGCAGCAGATGTTCTGCCATGGCATCTGCCTGTTCTTTGATCTGCTGTTCGGTAACGGTGGTGCCAAAGATATCCCAACTGTTCCATCCGAGCGGAGGCGTGGATGCAAAATTCCAGTAAGCGGGAGCTTCCAATATATTAACCGTTAAGGTTTTCAGATCTTCAGGGGCAGAGCTGTTGCCATAATAAATCTCGTATTCGCCGGGGGTTACGGTCATTTTACGCTGGCCCCAGTCGAAAAACTCAAAGGCGGACGGAGGCAGTTCAATGGTAACCTGTTGGGTTTTCCCGGCCGCAACGCTTACCCGTTGGTACCCGCGAAGGGTTTTGAGAGGCCCTTCCACATCGTTGACCTTGCGGATATAGACCTGGACAATTTCGGTTCCGTCACGTTTCCCGGAATTGGTAACCGGAACCGTCAGACTAATGGTTTCGTTCGCCTGAAGGACTGTTTTGCTGAGAGTAGCCTCTCCTATTTCAAAGTGGGTATAGCTTAGCCCAAACCCGAAAGAAAACAGGCAGTCGGTGGTATACCGATATGTGCGGCCTTTCATGGAATAATCTTCAAAGTCACCTAAACAGTCTGAATTTTTATAGAAAGTAACAGGCAGTTTTCCCGATGGATTGTAATCTCCAAACAGTACATCGGCAACGGCCAGACCGCCCGATTCACCGGCGTACCAGGCCTGGAGAATGGCATCGCAGGATTGTGTTTCGGGGGTCAGGGCAATGGCCGAGCCGGAACAATTCACAAACACCACCTTTTTCCCCGCAGCTTTCAAAGCCTTCAGGCAATTGCGCTGAACCGCCGGCAATTCAATATCCAATCGGTCCCCTCCCCGGAATCCCGGGTAAGAGACAGGCATTTCCTCGCCCTCCAGATTTCCGGACAGACCTCCCACAAAAATAACCGTCTCTATGCCTTTCAGTTTCTCAATAAGCGTCGCATAATCCACATCTACCTCTTTGCCAAAATCAAATTCTATATTCGCCTGCCAATTGTTGAGCTGTGCGTAACGGATCTCAATCGTGTATTTTTTACCGGCTTCGAACGTCAACGGGATGCGTGAAGGCAAAGTGCGCCAGTTGTTGTACATCTGGATCTGCCGGCCATTAACCAGCAATTCATAATAACCCGTTGCCCCGCCTTTAAAAACAAGCTCTTCAGTTACCCTGGGAGTGAACTCGGCCTGAAACAATGCAGAAAAGCCTTCAAGCTTCACCCCCGAAGCAAATTCATGCTGCCCGGCAGTAGTCATTTTTATGGGATTGCTAAGCCGGGCGGTAGTAACAAAGTCTCCTTCCCTGTCGGGATTGTTCCAGTAAGTGGCCTTAAATCCGGGTTTGCCCTCAAAGGAAAGCCGGGCAAAATAACTCTGCGTCACTTTATCCTCTACCAGGTCGCACCCTTTGTCGTAGAAGATCTTGTTTGCGGAGAGTTTGGTTTTTATACCATCCAGAATGGAGATGGTACGAACCGGGGTCCCGTTATAATTGCCCCACAACATTGCGGTATCGGCTGCATTGGGCCCGATTACGGCAATTTTCTTTTCCTTACCGGACAACGGCAGTATATTATTGTTGTTTTGGAGCAGGGTCATGGTCTGTTGAGCCATCCGGTAGGCAAGTTCCCTGTGTTTTTTACAATTCAGCACCGAGGCCGGGATCTGAGCCCAGGGAACCAGGGCATCGTCATCAAAATCGCCCAGGTCAAAACGACCAATCAACACACGCAACAGGCTCCTGTCAATATCTTCTTCTTTGATCAACCCGCGCTCAACCCCTTCGGGCAGGGTTTTATAAGGATAATTTTCCCAAACGCATTCCACATCGGTTCC
>Ga0116172_10000607_pt1 | contig 35533 bp, 34 predicted proteins | sample AD_UKC083_MetaG_FD_89799 | JGI IMG/M metagenome (GOLD analysis project Ga0116172, IMG submission 89799) | Active sludge microbial communities of municipal wastewater-treating anaerobic digesters from USA - AD_UKC083_MetaG | ecosystem: Engineered > Bioreactor > Anaerobic > Digestate | place: USA... | reverse complement strand
GAAGCTGTGAAGCCCTCCGAACCTCTCGATGAGGCCGTGCCCCGGCCTCAGGTACAGGTGATATGTGTTTCCAAGTATCAGCCCTGCGCCTGCTTCTTTTACTTCATGGGGGGTCATCGTCTTTACTGTAGCCTGAGTGCCCACCGGCATGAAGACGGGGGTGTTTATCGTCCCATGGCCCGTCCTCAGCTCGCCCAGCCTCGCGGCGCTGCCCTTATCCCTTCCGATTATCCTGAAATCGATGCCAGACATCGGACCTCCTGCAAACTAGATTATCATCATGGCGTCGCCGAACGAGAAGAACCTGTACTTCTCCCTTACGGCCAGGCGGTAAGCCTCAAGTGTGAGGTCCAGCCCGTGGAAAGCCGACACGAGCATGATGAGCGTCGATTTCGGCAGGTGGAAGTTCGTTATCATCCCGTCTACGGCCTTGTATTTGTAGCCCGGGTAGATATATGCAGCTGTCCAGCCCGTCTGCGGCCGTATTAGGCCGTCTTCGCCGGATACGGTCTCCAATGTCCTTACAGACGTGGTGCCTACCGCGATGACGCGCCCGCCCGAAGCCCTGCACCGGTTGATCCTGTCTGCCTCATCAGCGCTGATGCTGAACGCCTCGGAGTGCATCCTGTGCCTGGTCACGTCCTCCTCCTCGGTCACCTTCCCGAAAGTGCCCAGCCCGACGTGCAATGTGCACCATGCAGTCTCCACCCCCATCTCCCTTATCTCGTCAAGGAGCTCCTTGGTGAAGTGAAGGCCGGCTGTAGGGGCCGCGGCGGACCCCGTCACGCGGGAATAGACCGTCTGGTACCTCTCAGGGTCGTCCGGATACTTCTTGATGTAAGGCGGCACCGGCATGTAGCCGGTCTGCATTATCACATCGTCGACGGGCTCATCGGACAGAAGGGCAAGATACCTCTCCCCGGTAGGGGTGATGCCTTCCACCCTAGCGGCCAGCCTTCCGCCGCAAAGCGGGACGACTGCCCCCGGCTTGAACTTCCTGCCCGGATGCACCCATGCTTCCCACGTATCGTCGAACATCCGCTTAAGAAGCAGGACCTCCGTCCTGCCCTCGCCGTACAGCCTCGCCGGAAGGACCCTCGTGTCGTTCAGGACGAGGACGTCGCCCTTCCTCAAATATTCCCTCATGTCCCTGAAATGCCTGTGCTCCGCCCCGGGCTTCCCCCTCCTGAGGACCATGAGCCTGGAAGAATCCCTGGGTTCGGCGGCGACCTGGGCGATCAGCTCCTGGGGCAGGGCGTAGTCGAAATCGTCAAGCCTCAAGCTCAAGCCTCTTCCCCTCCGTCGTCATAGCCGAACCTGGATAGCTGCGTCGGGTCCTGCCTCCACTTCTCCCGGACCTTTACCCAGAGCTGCAGGTTCACCCTGTTTCCGAGTATCGCCTCGATGTCCAGCCTCGCCTGGGTTCCGATCTCCTTGAGCATCGATCCTTTCGCGCCTATTATTATGCCTTTCTGTGAATCCCTCTCAACATATATCACGGCGGAGATGTCCACAAGGTCTGCGCCCCTGTTCTCCATGGATTCTACGATTACCGCTGTGGAGTGGGGTACCTCCTCCCTTGTGAGGCGGAATACCTTCTCCCTCACGAGCTCGGCGACTACGAACTCCTCAGGATGGTCGAGCGACATCCCTTCGGGATAGAACTGGGGGCCGGGCTCCATGACCTCAGAGACTGCGTCCAACAGTTCCCCTACTCCCCGCCCCGACTGGGCCGACACCAGGAAGTTCCGCTCGAAGCCTGTAAGATCCGAGAACCGCCCCCTTACCTCGGCTTCCTGCTCGCCCTCCACCAGGTCCGACTTGTTCATCACAAGCCACACCCTGGCGCCCGACGCCGCAAGGTCATCCGAAACGAAATAGTCGCCCTTATGCCCGGACATGCTAGCGTCCACGACGAAAAGCACCAGGTCAACGTCCCTTGCCGCGCTCCTCGCCTGGCTGTTCATCTTCTCTCCCAACAGGTGCTTGGGTTTGTGGATGCCCGGGGTGTCTATGAAAACCACCTGGAGGCCGGGCTTGTTCATTATGGCCGCAATCTTGTTCCTGGTGGTCTGCGGCTTGTCCGAGGTTATGACCACCTTGTGCCCTATCATCGAATTGATGAGCGTGGACTTGCCGACGTTCGGCCTGCCTATTATTCCGACGAAGCCGGAGCGGAACTCCTGCCCCCCTTTTTCAGCGCCCATCATTTCCTCCTTCGAGCCTTTTCGGGCTGAAATGCCAGGGGAGCATCTCGGAGAGTTTATGGCTGACCGGTTCTCCGCCCTCCGCCTCAAGGACCACTTCGAGCTCTGGGTTGAATTCCACGAGCGTCTGCCTGCACTGTCCGCAAGGCTCGGCCGGCCCTTTGTCGCCGCCGACTACCGCTATTGCCACGAAGTCCTTGACGCCCTCGGATATCGCTTTTACGAGCGCCGTCCTTTCGGCGCATATCGTGCAGCCGTAGGCGGCGTTTTCGATGTTGCACCCCTGCCACACCCTGCCGTGGCTGTCAAGGAGGGCCGCCCCCACCTTGTAGCCGGAATATGGGGCGTAAGCCCTCTCTTTTGCCAGCTTTGCCTTTTCAAGCAGGCCCTGCCTGTCTATCTTCAATCGCAGCACCTCTAATCGGACCTTCTCCGCGCCCGTTCCAGCAAGCCCGGAGGGTCCCTTCTTCGCCTATCTCCCCTGGCCTAATGCCTTCAGGACCTCTTCCACCGCCAGCCTCATCTCGGCCTTGTCGGCTTCGTCCTCGTGGTCGTAACCCAGAAGGTGCAGCGTTCCGTGTACCGCCAGGTAGGCCACCTCCCTTTCGACCGTGTGGCCGAAGTCCGCTGCCTGCCTCCTTGCCGTCTCCAGCGAGATTACTATATCGCCGAGAAGGGAGACCTCGCCCGGGTCGCCATCTGCCAGCCCGTCCTCCCATTGGGGGAACGACAGCACGTCAGTGCTGGAATCCTTTCCCCTGTAGCTTTTGTTCAGCTTCCTTATCCCCACATCATCGGTGATAAGTACGGATACTTCGTAGGAACCTTCCTCGGCAAACATCCCCACGCAGCTTCTGATGGCCTCCTGCGCCAGACTGGCCGCCTTCTCGTCCGCCGGGGAAGGCACTTCCCCCTCGAACGCAGTATCTACGATTACCTCATGCATCTATTCCTGTCCCTCGTCTTCCCTGGGCAGCTCGTCCGGTTCCTCGTCCTCCTGACTGTTAAAGAGGGGGGCCTGGCCCGGATATGCTATCCTGTCGTGCTTTACGCCTGATATGGTGCTAACGAAGCTGTCCTCTATGGCTTTTAGGTCCTTAAGGGTAAGTGGCGTCTCGTTGAGGTCGCCCGCATATAGCCTCTCCCTGATAAGGCTGTGTATGGCCTCGCCGACCTTCTCCTTGTCCATCGTGTTCATGGCCCTCACCTTCGCTTCGGTTATGTCGGCGAGCATGATGAGGGCGGCTTCCGCGGTCTGTGGCCTGGGGCCCGGATAGTTGAACTTGTCCTCGTTTTCGACCTTCCCGTACTTCGCAAGCGCCTTATGGTAGAAGTACCACACCTTGGAATTACCGTGATGCTGCGCGATTATGTCAATAATGCTGGCTGGCAGCCTGTGCTCCCTTGCCAGCTCCATGCCGTAGGTCACATGCTCTATTATGATCCCTGCCGATACTTCCGGCGGGAGCTCGTCGTGCGGGTTCACCTTGTTGACCTGGTTTTCGACGAACAGCCCCGGCTGCCTTACCTTGCCGCAGTCGTGGTATAACGCAGCCGACCTCACAAGCAATGGATCGGCCTTGACGCGCGCAGCTGCCGCTTCGGCCAGGTTGCCCACCACTATGCTGTGATGGTATGTCCCGGGCGCCTCCATCATTATCTTCCTCAGCAGCTCGTTACCCGGGTTGGAGACCTCAAGCAGCCTGAACGGTGACGCAAGGCCGAGGGCGACCTCGGCGAATGGCATCGAGCCAAGGCACAGCACAGCGCTTGTCAATCCGTTGGCTACAGATGCAAGGACCAGCCCCCCGTTCGGCTCTTCGCCCGTCAGGGCGGAAATGGCGGCACCTGAGACCATGGTCGACAAAGCGATATAGAAGGCCGCCCTTACCATGCTGAACCTGTCGGCCAGCCCCCTGGCCGTCAGTATGCCCAGCACTATGCCCGCCATCGGCCCTAGCAACGACATCAGCGAACCTTCGAACATGAAGCCGTTGAATATGAGCGCTGCAACGCTGGCAGTGATGGCGGTCCTTGTGTCAACCATAAGGGTGAGCGACATCGCGATGTAAGCCAGCGGGACGAAGAGGGGCCCATATTTGCCGAGGTATCTGTAGGCCGCCCACGACATGAACAGGCTCACGGTCACGAGTATCAAGGCCAGTCCGAACTTCTTTACGTTCCTCCAGCCGTCGGTGCCGATCCAGAAAAGGGAGAAGGCCAGTGTGGCTAGGATGAGGGCCGTCAAAAGGCCCAGGGAGATCCTGGCCCAAAGTGGTTCCATCCCCTTCATGAGCCCCAGCGATTTCGTTAGGTTTATCTGCTCCTCGGTTACTATCTCGCCCATCTTGGCGATGACTGTCCCCTTCTGGATGAAGACGGGCTGCACGTTGGCCTCCGCCTCGGCCGCGCCCTTCTCGAGGGCGGCTATGTCCACAGAGGTGTTGACCTCGATGAAGATGCCGGCCAGCTCAGACGCGTGCTTTGCCGCTTCATCGCTGAGCCCCAGCTGCTTGAGGCCCGCTTCTGCGAGCTTCCTCTCTGCAGCTAGGTTGGACTCAAGCACTTTCTTGTTCTTGAGAACGGATGTCACGTAATTCTTGACGGCCGAAAGCTCCTCGCCCAGGCTTTCGGCGGGCATCTCCATCAGCCTGTACAGGAGTTGCTGCGGCACAGAAGGTATGCCGGCTTGTACAAGCGACTTCGACAGCGAGTCCACCTTGGCAGCCGTGCTCCTTGCGCCCGTGCCACGTTCCCTGGCAAGCAGGCTGAAGAGCGTATCTAGCCTGCTTTCGGCCACTACGTAGACCGATTCGTTGATGCTCATGAAAGCCTGGCTGTTCGCCGAGGACAGCAGGAAGTTCTTCCTTGCCTCTTGCCTCAGGGCTTCTGTCGCAGCGATGTTCACCACTGTCCTGTGGGCTACTACGGTCCTCATGGCGGGCTTGCCTACCTCCAGCTTGACAGCCAGCGGCGTTATGTTTGTAGAAAGCAGGACGAAACAGACCACCCATGCCGAAACTAGGATGATCCCCCTCACCCATTTACGGCCGACCCTTGCAGCGAAACCCGAGCTTGCTGCACTCCCTTTGGAAGGAGCGTCGTTCATTGCACCTTCTCCGTTTCGTTGGGCTGGAAGAGCACACCGTTCCTGTTCTCTTCGAGCGTCTCATATGCCTTGATGATCCTCTGCACCAGCTCATGCCTCACCACGTCCTGCTCGGACAGGTGCACTACGGCGATGCCCGGGACGTTGGACAGAAGAGCGGCGGCCTCGACAAGCCCGGACTCCTGCCCCTTTGGAAGGTCTATCTGCGTGACGTCCCCTGTCACGACCACCTTTGATGAGAAGCCCATCCTGGTGAGGAACATCTTCATCTGTTCCCTGGTCGTGTTCTGAGCCTCGTCGAGGATTATGAAGGCATCGTCCAGCGTCCTTCCCCTCATGTAAGCCAGGGGCGCTATCTCGAGCAGCCCTTTCTCCCTGAGCCTCTCGAAGCCCTCCAGGCCCATTATGTCCCAGAGCGCGTCATATAGGGGCCTAAGGTAAGGGTCCACCTTCTCCTGGATGTCCCCGGGCAGGAAGCCCAGCTTCTCCCCCGCCTCAACCGCAGGCCTGGTCAGGATGATCCTGCTTATCTGCTTTGCCTTGTAAGCCGCGACGGCCATTGCGACCGCCAGATATGTCTTGCCAGTTCCGGCAGGGCCGATCCCGAAGGTCATGTTGCTTTCGCGGATCGCGTCGACATATATCTTCTGCCCCACTGTCCTCGGCTTGATCTGTTTGCCGCGGCTGGTCACCTGTATCACGTCGTTCAGGACAGAGCTGAGCGTCACGCTTCCTCCAGCCCTGGCCATGTCAAGGGCATGCTTGGCGTCCCTTATGCCGACCTTGTTGCCGGACCTAATCACTCGCCTTATATCCTCCAGCACCGTAAGCGCCAGCTCTACTTCATATTCCTCGCCCTTGATTATTATGTCCGCCCCCCTTGAGTTGGCTGCCACGCCGAGCTCCGACTCGAGGAGCTTCAATATCTCGTCGCCCGAACCGAAGATAAGGGCTGCTTCCTGCGCATCGAATACGGTGAACCTGGTTTCCTTGTCTATGTCTCCCATCCTCCATCCTCTGTCCTCTGTTGCTCGAAAATGTGCAGTTGCGCCCCGGAGGTTATCTGCCGCCGGAGGCGCAACCGGATTGCCTGATGGCCGTCAATAGGCCCTCCTTGCCCGGAAGCCCTCGAAGCGCCTGCGGGCCAGTGGCCTTGACATTATCTCCTGCCAGACTATGGCGTCTGCCATCTCCTTCATGTCGATCCAGCCGACAAGGTCCACCTGTTCGGGCTCCTCTTTCCTCATCATCGACTGCAGCTGCTGTTCCAGCGAGCCTTCCTCGAAGCCCTCTATCGGCTCCTTCGCCCAGGATTCGAAGGTATCTACGCCCTTGACCGTGTTGGGCTCCTCGGACCCGATGCCTTCTGTGCTATCGGCCTTCATGCTGCCGCCCATCAGTTCCATCTGGAATGGGGTCAGCCCGCCCATATGCTGGTCGTAGGACATCTCCCACTCCCTGAGGCTTTCCTGGGAAGTGCCCTCCAGGCTTCCGGAGGTCCCTTCCATGCCCGCGCCTTCAGCCCCCTCGTAGGCCTGCTGCCCGGGCGCTTCGCCCCTGTAATCCTCGAACCGGGACTTTATGACCCTCTTGGTGACAGGCTGCGGGGCTTGCCTGGAAGGGCCTGGATACTGAGATGCAGGAGGCATCCCGACCTGGGATTCCCGCCTCTTCTGCTCCTCGATCTCACCCAGCGTCCTCCTCAGCTCCTCGAGCTTCTTCCTGACCGTATCCTGGTCGAATCCCTTGCCCTTGTTCTTCGAGGCATTCGCGACGGACTTGAATATCCTGACTACGGTGGAAACGACAATCAGGAACCAGATGATCGAAAATACCATCGGTATCAGAGAACCGAACAGCTCGTCCATGGAGGGTTCACCTCCTTAAGCCCGCTGACATCACTTGCCGCCTTCCGGAGGCAGTTCCTCCGAGCCGGGGCCCTTCTGACCTACCTTGGCGATGCTCTCCCTCATCTGGGTGTCGGACTGCACGTTCAGCAGGTTGTAGTAGTCCATGACGCCGAGCTTGCCCTCTTTGAGGGCGTAGGCCATAGCTTTGGGCACCTCTGCCTCCGCCTCGACGACCCTTGCCCTCATCTCCTGGACCCTGGCCTTCATCTCCTGCTCCACTGCGAGCGCGGCAAAGCGCCTCTCGGCGGCCTTCGCCTGGGCAATGTTCTTGTCTGCCTCGGCCTGGTCCATCTGTAGCCTTGCGCCGATGTTGCGGCCGACGTCTACGTCTGCTATGTCGATGGAGAGTATCTCGAATGCCGTACCGATGTCCAAGCCTTTGGAAAGCACGGTCCTGGATATCATGTCGGGGTTCTCGAGGACCACCTTGTGGCTCTCTGCTGAGCCGACGGTCGTAACGATGCCTTCGCCGACCCTTGCGATTATCGTCATCTCCCCTGCTCCTCCGACCAGCCTTTCGATGTTGGCTCGCACGGTAACCCTGGCTTTGGCCCTAAGCTCGATGCCGTCTTTCGCTACGGCAGCGACCACCGGGGTCTCTATCACCTTGGGGTTGACGCTCATCTGGACCGCCTCAAGGACGTTCCTGCCTGCGAGGTCTATGGCAGTGGCGCTTTCGAACGTCAGGTGTATGTTGGCCCTCTGGGCCGCGATCAGGGCATCGACTACGCGGTCGACGTTGCCGCCCGCCAGATGGTGGGCTTCCAGCTTGTCGACGCTCACCGGTATGCCCGCCTTCACGGATTTGATCATAGGCATTATTATCCTGTACGGAGCCACCCTCCTGAGCCTCATGCCCACAAGGGTGAACAGTCCCACCTTAACGCCCGCGGCAAGGGCGGATATCCAGAGCCCGACGGGGATGAAGTTCAACAACAGGATCAGGAAAATGAAAACCAGCACGGGCAGGAAAATCACCAAGAAACCGAAATCCATCATGCCTACCTCCTCTATATCAACAGCTTATTGCCGTTTGACCCTTCTCACCATGACGCTTTTGCCCGAGTTTCCGATTACGACGACCTTGGCGCCCGCCTCTATGAATTCGCCTTCCGAAATGGCGTCGTATGGCACGGAATCGTACTCTATGGTGCCCGCCGGCCTTAATGTCTTCGACACGACGGCCTCCGTTCCTTCAGTGAGCGCATTTTCGGGCCTCCTCCGTCCTTCACCAAATCCGATCCTAGCCGTCAGAGTGGAGCCCCTGAAAACCGCAACCCCTAGCCATATTAAGGCTGCGACCGAGGCGACAAGCAGAAAGACACCAATATAGCCCTCATTCATGGCCCTTCGCCTCCGCTTCCGCGTGGGCCGGTTCCTCGACCTTCCTGACTACCACTTTAAGCCCTTCTACCCTCTCGACTGCCACCTTCGTGCCCGGGGTCAGGAACTCGCCTTCGGAAAGCACCTCTACCTTGGAGTCGCCGAAGTACGCGGTGCCTACCGGCCTTAATGTCGTGAATACCACGCCGACTTCTCCGGGCGCCAGAGGCGCCACTTTCCGCGCCTCGCCCTCGGCCTTGGTTATCACGTTCTTCCCGGTTACCTCCGTGAGCACGAGCCTTCCCAGGAAGCTGTTCCCCTTTATACCCTTCTTCTCCAGCGTCCTTACCAGGATGACTATCGCCGCTATGGCGAACACAAGGGCGATGCTGACGGCCACAAGCGCGTCCGCCGGGGTGGGATAGGAGAGTATGAAGCTCGAGAATATTCCGATCAGGCCGGTGACTCCAAGGACGCCGAAGCCGGGTATGAAAAGCTCGATTATCAGAAGCGCGAGCCCTATGACGAAAAGGACTACTATCTCCCAGCCGGCCATCCCAGTGATTATCCTTCCGTAGAAGAAAAGGGCGAACCCAAGGACGCCCATGGTGCCGAATATCCCGAAACCGGGCGTGAAGGCCTCGATCACCAGCCCAAGCACTCCGACTACCAGCAGTATCTCCGATGTTACGGGAGAAGTGAGGAACTGCCCCATCCTCTCCTTGTTGTTCATCGAGAAATCGATGCGGGTAGAGTCGTTGAGCCCTGCTGCCGCTATCATCTCGTCCATTCCGGCTGTCGCTGCGTCGGCGAATCCGAGCCTTTTCGCATCGTCGGCTCCCAGCGTGAGGATCTTGCCCTCCTCGGTCAAACCTTCGATTGCTATGTCGGAGTCCACCATGGCGCCGGCGATAAGGGGGTCCCTCCCCCTTGCCTGGGCCGTGCTCTTGAACTGCTCGCGGTAGGCCGATATGTACTTCTCTTCCGCCGGCCTCGTCTCGGCGGCTCCGATGGAGCTCCCGGTAGACATATAGAGCTCGTTGCAGCTGAGAGCTATCAGGGCCCCCGCCGACCATGCCTTCTGGTTGACGTAGGCTATGGTCCTTACTCCGCTTGCGAGGATCTCATCCCTGATCTTGTTCGAGGCGTCCACCAGCCCGCCGTATGTGTCAATCTCGAAGATGACTGCATCAAGGTTGCGGCTGTCAGCCTCCTTGAGCGCCCTTCGTACGAACAGCACCGTGCCATCGTCTATGTCGCCTTTCAGCTGGACAACGAAGTAACTTCCCGATGCAGCTGAAGATAAGCCCTGCCAGGCCATGGACAGAGCCAGTGCTATGGCGATCATGTAGAGCAGCTTTTTGCCCATATGCCTCACTCCTTGCGGTTGCCGTCGTATTTCCCCTCTTACATTATACAGCAGCGGCCATATCATTCGTCGGATGCGGCTTCCTACACATAATGTAAAACGCCGGGCGTCTGCCCGGCGTTACAAATCGTTTTCCTAGCGGAAGCGCCTCTTGCGAGCGGCCTCGGACTTCTTCTTGCGCTTTACGCTGGGCTTCTCATAGTGCTCCCTCTTGCGTATCTCAGCCAAGACGCCTGACATCTGGCACTGGCGCTTGAAGCGGCGCAGTGCGCTGTCGAGGGTCTCGTTCTTTCCTACTCTTACCTCTGCCATACGGACTCCCCTCCCTCCGGGTTTGGATTCACGGTCCGCCGTCCAGCTGATCCGTATGACCTTGCCGATGGCAAGTTCTTTTACAATGTTAACCGAAGCAGGGTCGCTTGTCAATTGATTATCGCCTCATGGGCGCGGAATCCTGCCAAGCCCTCGAACTGGAAGCCAGATGGCATCAACCCGGAGGCCAGCCGAACGGCCTTCCGCCAAGAAGGTGCATATGAAGGTGGGGTACGCTCTGCCCTCCGTCCGGGCCTGAGTTGATCACAAGCCTGTAGCCTGACTTCGAGATCCCTTCTGCCACCGCAAGCTTGACTGCCAGCTCCGCCATTCTCCCGACAAGGCCTGGGTCGTCAAGGCCTTCGCCAAGGCCCGGTACATGCTCCCTAGGCACAATCAATATATGGACCGGGCCGGCTGGGTTTATATCCCTGAAAGCTGCAATCTCCCCGTCCTGATGCATCAACTTCCCCAGCTCGCCCGCTGCTATCTTGCAGAAAATGCAGTCGCCCAAATTGAAACACCTCCTGCTTCTATCTTACCAGCTTCCCTGCGGCCCCTTCCGCATCGCACGACACGATGGACACGATGGCGCAGCACGCAAGGCGCGACGGCGAGTCGAAACCGACCTTCACGTAGTCGCTCGTGTACCCCTCATACCTGAAGCCGCCGTCTATAATGGATTCCTTCTCCAGTATTACCTCGTAATCCTTCCCTACCATCCTTCTGTGGTATTCTTCGGCCAGCCGGCCTGCCTCGGCTATCAGCCTCTTGCACCTAGCCTGCTTCACAGACGGCGGTATCTGGCCCTGCATCAGGTCCGCTGGCGTCCCCTTCCTCCTTGAGTACGGGAAGACGTGGGCCCTCATGACGCCCGCCCTCTTAACCACCGCTACTGTGTTTTCGAACATCTCCTCTGTCTCTCCAGGGAAGCCTGCTATGACGTCGGTCGTAAGGCCGAATTCGCCTATGCGGCTTCTGGCCTCATCCACCTTCTCAAGGAACTGCTTGCCGGTATAGTGCCTGTTCATGGCCTTCAACACCGTATCGTCGCCAGATTGAAGCGGCAGGTGCAGATGCCTTGCCAGTTTCGGCATCTCGGCGAACAGGTCCATCATCCCGTCGTCAAGCTCTGTCGGCTCCAACGACGACAGCCTTACCCGCTTGATGCCGTCCGGCTTGGCAGCAGCCCTGACCGCGTCCGCTAGCCTGGGTTTGCCGCCTAAGTCCCTGCCGTAGCTTCCGAGGTGTATGCCCGTCAGGACGACCTCCCTGTATCCGGCCGAGGCGAGCCTTTCCGCCTCCTCCTCGATCGAGGTAATCGCCCTGCTGCGCACATGCCCTCTTACATAAGGCACGTAGCAGTACGAGCAGTAGGCGTCGCAGCCGTCTTCTATCTTCAGGTACGCCCTCGACATGCCGTCAGAGCCCTCTGCCCTGATGTCCTCATATCCTCCGAACTCGGAGATGTCGTCGATGAGAACCCCTTCCTCACCGGCCTGCCGGTCAGGGGAAAGAGCCCTGTCGACCGCTTCTACCAGCCCGTACCTCCCGGAGCTGCCCGCTACGATGTCGACGCCCTCTATTGCGGCGGCGGCTTCTGGGTTCCCCTGAGGGAAGCAGCCTGCTGCCACTATCACCGCAGACGGGTTGCACCTGGCTGCCCTCCTTACCATCTGCCTCGATTTCCTGTCCGCTTCGGCCGTGACGGTACATGTGTTGACGATGACTGCGTCGGCGCGCTCGCCTGGGGGCACAATCTCATACCCGCGCTCCCTGAAGGCCATCTCCATTGCCTGCGTGTCATACTGGTTGACCTTGCATCCCAGCGTAATGAAAGAAACCTTCCTCATCTTCTCTGGTTTGCCGCCTTTCTGAAGATGCGCAGCAGCGGCAGTCCCAACCCCAGCACCGCCACTGCTTCCCCGGCGGCGACCGCCAGCATTGACGCCGGCACGGTCATGTCCATGCCCCACAGCGTCACCTGGGGCATGCCGTACACGAAAGGAAGATATCCCCCCACTATCAGGCCGTTTATCAGTATGGGGGCGGCATATCCGGCCGCCTTCCAGGGGAACTTCATCGTTACGAGCGCCGCGATCAGGGTAGCGAGCGTCCCGAATATGACGTCGATTGCGCCTACCGGTCCGATCAGGTTGGCGATGAGGGCGCCCACGGCGAGGCCTGGCATCGCTTCAGGCCAAACCATCGGCAGCACTGTCATGGCTTCCGCTATCCTAACCTGCAGCGGCCCGTACGATATCGGCGAGAGGGCCAGGCAAAGCGCCACGTATAATGCCGCTATCGCCCCTGCCCTGGTCAATCTCCTCAAACCGGGGTCCAATTGCTTACCTCCGCTTACTATCACTAGGATAAGTTAACACAGGAGGCACATCATGTCTAATTCGAAAAGAGACTGCCCGGCCGTCGGCCGGGCAGTCTGCCTGGAAAGCGGCTCAAACGGGATTGAGCGCATCGAACCACAGGGTGAACGTCCCCACGGTCTTGCCCAATGCCGTCTTAAGGAAACCCTGGAATTCGAAGTCTATCGTCGAACCGTCGCCGATCATGTTCGCGGCCTGCACGATGCTGTCAACGAAGCCGTCATAGGCGGCCTGGCCGATTATCAGCTTCAGGGGTATCGGAATCGGCCCCAGCATGGGGCCTGCAGAGGAGATGCCCAGGGCGGTCCAGAAATCAAGCAGAGTATACTCCCCAGTAACCCGGAAAGTGTCGGCTGAAGTATCGAAGGTATGGTCCTCGAAGCCAAGTCCGGTTTCTAGATGTTCGCCGATGGTCGCCAGGGCTGCGTCTATCTCGGGCTGCGACATGCTCATGCTCATGATCAGGCCCTCCAGCTCTACTTCAAGCACGACAGGCAGCTTCAGCATGAATCCCTTGGTCGTAAGCTCCATTTCAATCTCGCTTTCGTTAAAAGACCCGTCAAGCACCCTGCCGTCAGCCGTTATGGTATAGCTGTCCGCGCCTTCCAGCGTGAAAGTAAGCGTGCATCCCGATAGCATAAGTAGCAAGGACAACAAAGCCACGGCAGAGGCCATACGCAGGCATTTCACCCTCATCTGATCACCTCCACGATTTCTTATAGATTACTGCCTAATTGCTGACATATGCCGAACGTTAAGGGTCGATTATGAAGTCGCAGTCCAGTGTAGCCACGGTCCTGCCCAGGCCCGTCGTCATGAGGCCCTCAAGCTTGGCAGCCACAGATGTCGTGTAGCCCAGCTCCTCGGTACACTGCCTTTGAAACTCGCTGATGATCGCATCATAGAACCCATCCGTTATCACTTCGGACAAGTACCATTCGTAGGGGCCAAGTGCCGTCGTCCTCGAACCTGCCGGCCCGAACCATTCCATGACGGGAGGCATGTCCATCTCCTTGACCAGCCAGAACGGATTGCCGGCAGAAGAGCTTCCGCTGCATGAGTCGAATTCCAGCCTGTCGTACATGTCGAGCGAGACTCTGTCGGCAAGCGCGTCGAGCTCCGTCCCGGTCATCGTCGCATCAGAGACGCTGCCTTTTATTTCGTACCTCACCCTGTCGGGCCATCTAGGCACAAGGCCTTTGACAGTGATTTCCACTTTGGCTGGGCCGCCAATTATACCTGTGGAGTCTACAGTGTAAGTCTCCTTGCCCAGGATGGTGAACACCATGATGCAACCTGTAAGGGATAGCGCAAGCATCAAGAGGGACGCCATCGAGACAACCTTCAATGCAACTCTGCGCATGTCAACTCCTCCTTGGCTATTGCATCGCCAAGGAATATTTCTACGCTCCTGCGATTATTCCTCTCATGACATATGACGGCCATGGAAAAGCACCTGCGGAAACCCGCAGGTGCTTCATCATTATCGTTACTGCCTGCTTATCAGGGCAATACTTGCGAACCGTTTAACATGAAGGTTATCTCCAGATCGCCTATCAGCTTCGTGCCCTTTGTCAGTTCGCCTTCCAGCGTCGTGCGTACTGCATCGCCTTCAGGGATGTTGGCGCATGCTTGCTGCAGCCCGTCGACCATTTTGCTGTATGTCTCAGGTTTCAAGAGGTATTCCAAGTTGACGTCGTTGAAGGTCGCTGACGAAGTAGCGCCGCCTTGAGCGAGAAGTTCCTTCAAGCCGGGTATGGCCATCACTACCTCGACGCTGAACACGTCGTCCGACGAGTCGCCCTCAAACGTCACGCTTTCAAATTGATTGTCCCCGTTGTTCCATAGCTCCGCATACAGCTTGGCTTCAATGGTGTTCGCAAGTTGCACGTCCAGTGGGTTTCCGGCGTCAGACGGCGCTCCTACCGGGTTCACCGTGCCTGTGATGCTTGCGGTCAGAGTATCAGGCCAAACGGGCCAGATGCCTTTCACTGTCACGTCTACTTTAATGGGGCCGTTCGTTATGCCGGTCGAATTGACATTGTACTCATCCGATCCGACAACCGTGAAGACGAGGATGCAGCCCGGTAAAGATATCATGAGGGCGAGCGCGGCAGCCGCCGCAATGTTCCTGAGCGAGTTCCTTTTCATGACCGATCCCCTCCGTTCAATTGCGATATTCTTACGGGAGGCTTTCCGCCTCCCGTCATATCGTCTTCCTTTACTTCAGAAGCGCCTTCGCCTTGGCGTCGAGCGTCGCCGCCGGGGTTACCCCGACCGCCTTGTCAACGGCCTTGCCGTCCTTGAATATGATCAGCGTCGGGATGCTCTGCACTCCGAACTGCTGGGCGGTCACCACATGGTCGTCTACGTTGATCTTGCAGATCTTGATGTCCTTGTTGAGGGCCGCAAGCTTGTCGAGCTCCGGGGCCTGCATACGGCAGGGGCCGCACCAGGGTGCCCAGAAATCCACCAGGACCAGGCCCTTGTGGTCTAATACTTCCGCCTTGAAGTTCGCGTCGTTGATCTCGTGTGCCATTCTAGTTTCACCTGTCCTTTTCTTATTCGCGTATACGCTAGATATTATACCACTTCATTGCGCTACCAGTTCAATCACGGCTGCAGTTCGCCCGCTATGTAAAGCACCGCCGACCCTGCAGCTATGGGCGCCGTCTCCGTCCTCAACACCCTTGGTCCCAGGTTGACAAGGTGCGCGCCCATGGCCTCTGCCGACCTTGCTTCCTCGGTGCTGAATCCGCCCTCCGGGCCCACTACTATGACTATCTCGCCGGCGGCCCTGATTTCGGCCTCTATGCTGTGTAAACCCTTGTTCTCCTCATGCTCCCACAGGAAGATGACGAGAGCGCCCCTTCTTGCCACGTCCCTTAAAGCGGTGTCCAGGCCCTCCGCTTCGCATACCTCTGGGATCCTGCTCCTGCCGCTCTGCTTCGCCGCCGAATGGGCCAGCTTCCTCCATCTTTCGAGCTTGCCCTCCGACGAGTCCCTCACGACCGAGTGCTTCGTCACGGCAAGCCTGAATTCAGAAAATCCCAGCTCAGTGCACTTCTCTACTATGAAGTCCATCTTCTGGCCCTTGGGTAGGCCCTGTATGAGGATGAACTTCTTCTTCGTCTCGGTGTAGCTCGGCACGAAAGCAAGGGACCTTAACAGCACCTCATCCTCCCCGATGCGCTCTATCATGCATGAGGCTATGTCCCCAGACGGGAGCACCACGTCCAGCTTGTCCCCCTCTTTCATCCTCAGCACAAGGGAGACGTGCTTGGCGTCCTGTCCTTTCAGGGATAGCCAGCCGTCGTCGTTCTGTTCCGCGAAGAACACCCTCATAAAGTAGGCTTCCTTGCCGCAAGGCTAACCCAGTCGCCGTCTTGTATCCTGTCTGCTATCTCGAATCCGGCGCCAGTGAGTGCCTTGCTTACATCTTCCTCGCTTTTCAGGACATAACCTGCCGTTATGTAGTAACCGCCCGAGCACAGCAGCCTGAACGCCGTGGGAGCTATCTCGATTACGGGGTCGGCAAGTATGTTGGACACGATGATATCATATGGACCATCCATGCCTTTGAGCATGTCGCCCTTCACAATCTTCACCCTGTCCGAGACCCTGTTTGCCGCCGCATTCTCGGCAGCGCACTTCACCGCGGTCGAATCTATGTCCACCCCTGTGGCCTCGTCTGCCCCAAGCAGCACAGAGGCTATGGCCAGTATGCCTGTGCCCGTCCCCACATCGAGCACGCGCTCTCCGCCCTCGATGTGCCTTTCGAGCATGAATGCGCAGCTCGCCGTCGTCGCATGCTGTCCCGTGCCGAAAGCCTGGCCCGGGTCGATCCTTATGACTATGTCCTCAGGAAGCGCATCCGGCTCCTCCCAGGTCGGGGTGACGAGCATCCTGGTTCCAAGCCTGAACGGCTTGAAGGATTGCTTCCACGAGGACCATTCCCTGTCGTCTGCCATCCTGACGGAAAGGCTCAGTACGTTCTTCTCTGCCGAGGCGCAGTTCACCTCCCTGTCGAGCCTTCCTCTTATCTCGCTTAATGTGCCTGCCAGCTCCGCCTCTTCCTCGTCGACGTAAAACCTTACGGTTGCCGGCCCTTCGGGGTTAAGCCCGCCGAGCTCGAATTCGGTCAAACCTGCGCTTGCACATGCCTCTTTCACCAGCCGAGGGTCCATCACAGCGACGCCGCCACTTGCGTAATCGGAGGCAATCGAGGCCACTTCCTCGACCGCCCCGCATTTCACCTCAATGCTAATCTCAGCCCATCTCATCGGCTATCTTTTCTTCCTTCCCAGGATCTTGTCCAGCACTCCAAGCTCCTCGTTTACGGAGTACCCGCCCGCCTCGGCGAGCTGCCTGTACAGCTCCTTTTCCTTGGCCCCGAGCCTTTCGGGCGTCTTCACCCTGACGAGCACCTTCATGTCACCCAATCCTCCCCCTCTTACCGAGGGGAGCCCCTTACCCCTAATAGACAGCACCTTGCCGCTCTGTGTTCCAGCAGGTATCCTGAGCTCGGCGTCGTCTTTCAAGGTCTGTACGGTGAGCTTTGCCCCGAGCGCCGCCTGTGGGAAGGATATCTCCAGCTCCTGGGCGAGGTCGCTTCCCTGTCTCGTGAACTTCTCATGGGGTTTGACCCTAATATGTATGAGGACGTCGCCGGGGCCGCCGCCCCTTGTGCCCGCGTGGCCCTGCCCCGCCGCCCTTACTATCATCCCGTCTTCTACCCCTGCAGGGATGTTGACTTTGACAGTGGACGTCTTCCTCGTCCGGCCCTGCCCGTCGCAGTCGGGGCATGGTTCGGCTATGAAGCTGCCGCTGCCGCCGCACTGCGCACAAGGGGTGACGCTCTGTATCGTGCCGAGGAAGGTCTGTTGGTAGCTCCTCACCTGTCCGGTGCCGCCGCACTTCGGGCACTTCTGAGGCTTCGTGCCGGCCTTGGCCCCGGAGCCTGAGCATGCGGCACACGTTTCCACCCTGTTTATGTCGAAGGACCTTTCCACCCCGTCGTACACTTCCTCCAGGGTGAGCTCCGCCATGAGGTCGATGTCCGCTCCCTCCATGGGGCCCCTCCTCGTAGAGCCGCTGAAGCCCGAGAATCCTCCGAAGCCTCCGCCGAAGAACGAGTTGAATATGTCGAACGGGTTGAAGTCGCTGAAGTCGCCGTTGCCGAAGCCGCCCCGTTCAGCGTCGTGCCCGTACTGGTCGTACCTTGACCTCTTGCCGGAATCGGACAGCACGCTGTAGGCTTCGTTTATCTCCTTGAACCTCTCCTCCGCCCCCGGGTCCCCTGGGTTGGCGTCGGGATGGTGCTGCCTGGCCAGCTTTCTGTAAGCCGCCTTTATCTCCGCCTCGCTGGAGCTTCTGTCGACTCCCAGGACCTCATAGTAATCCCTTTTGCCTGCCGTATCGAACACCGCCTGTCAAATCTTGTTGTCTTGGGTCCGTCCGGACCCCTGTCTTCCGAGAAACCCCTACCTTGTTGGGCCGGTGCGCTCAAGTATCTCGCTTATCCCCTCTGCCATGAACCTCACCAGCGCTATCGCCTTCGAGTAGTCCATCCTTGTGGGCCCCACTATCCCTATGGAGCCGAGCACCTTTCCCGCCTGGCCGTAGCTGGCAGATATCATCGAGCAGTCCTTCAGCTCTTCGGCAGGGTTCTCCGATCCTATCCTGACCGATACGCCGGTATGAGATGCCGTCATGAGGCTCAGGAGGTGCGCCTGCGACTCAAGCAGCCTCAATACCGGCCTTGCCTTCTCTATTTGCTTGAATTCAGGCTGCTCGAGGAATTTCGTAATACCGTCCGTATGGACGCTTTCCTCCCCAGGGCACATGCCGGATCCCGCCAGTATCTCCAACGCCTTGCTGGCAAGCTCCGAATATGCGGAAAGGTCGTTCCTGACGGCTCTGATGACCTGCCTGGTTATCGCGCTGAATGCGAGCCCCCTCAAGTGCCGGTTCAGGATCGCAGTCACCGCGTCCAGGTCTGCCTGGCTCAGGGAATTTTCTATGCTTATGGTCCTGTGCTCGATTGCGCCAGAAGAGGTTATAACTATCATCATTATGTCGCCGTCGCTTATGGGGGTCATCTGCACATGCTTGATGTAGCCGCACTGCAGCCCCGGGGCGATTACGACCGCCGCGCAGTTGGCCAGGTCGGCCAGTATCTTGGCAGCCGCCCGGGAAAGGGACTGTATCTCCCCGCGCCGCTGGGCATACTCCCTGAGGACCCTTTCGATCTCATCCTGCCTCAGCGGCCGGTCCTTCATCAGGACGTCCACATAGAACCTGTAGCCTTTATCAGATGGGACCCTGCCTGCAGAAGTGTGCGGCTGCTCAAGATAACCCTCATATTCCAGATCCGCCATCTCGTTTCTTATCGTGGCGGGAGAAAGGTCCGTAAGGTATTTCCTCGAGATGGTGCGCGAGCCTACAGGCTCTGCCGTGGATACGTAATCCTCGGTCACAGCCTGCAGTATGTCCTTCTTCCTGCTGTTCATGCTGTTTTCAGGCATCTGCTGCGCCCTTCCCTCATTTTTGGCACTCGCATCGTTAGAGTGCTAAAAATAAGTTACAACACCCGGGTGGCCATGTCAAGGCGGACGGGCCTACACCAGCTTGGCAAACAGGGAATTCGAGAGCATGAAGCCCTTTCGGGTCAACTTTGCCCTCCCTTCTTCGTCGAGAAATAGCAGGCCGTTCGCCTTGGCCCAGGCAAGCGCATCAAGCTGCCTAGGTTCGAGCTTCAGGCCATGGCGAGCCTCAATGTCTCCTATGCTGGCCCCGGCGCTCGTCCTGAGCGCAAGTATGAGATGGTCGGTCAGAGCAGCGCGCCTTGTGAGCTGCTCCCTTCCTGCCTCGGCAGCTCCTCCTCTTCCTATACGCTCCATGTACTCCTTCGTCCCGTCCACATTCCATGATCTGACTAGATCTGCTGTGTAGTATGAATGGGCGGCCGCGCCCAGCCCCAAATAGGGCATGTCGGACCAATAACCGAGGTTGTGTAGGCATTCGTGAGCTGGCCTGGCGTAATTGGATATCTCGTAGCGCAGAAGGCCCATCGCCTCAAGTGCGCTTGATGCGAGCTCCATCAAATCCGCGCTTTCATCGTCGCCCGGGACGTCTACCTCACCTTCCTCGACCGCCTCCTTCAAAGGGGTGCCATCTTCCAATGTGAGGGCATAGCAGGAGACATGATCGGGCTTGAAGTGGGCGATCCCTTCGAGTGTCGCCGCAAGGCTGGCAAGGTCCTGCCCGGGAAGGCCGGTCATCAGGTCTACCGAAACCGACCTTGCGCCAGACGCCCTGGCTGCCTGGACCGCCATTTCGGCGTCCTCAGCCGAGTGGATCCTGCCTATCGCCTTGAGCTCGGAGTCCACCAGCGACTGGACCCCTATAGAGAATCTGGTGACGCCGGCTTTCACCAGCCCGGCCGCCCCTCTGTGGCTGAATGTGCCGGGGTTGGCCTCGACGCTCGCCTCGGCGGGACCGGCCCAGCCCTTCGCCTTCATGGCATCTATGGCGCCCGTCACAAGCCAGGCAAGTGCATCCTTGTCGAGGACCGTCGGGGTGCCCCCTCCTATGTAAAGCGTCCAGCCGTCCATTTCGCCGCAGCAGGCGGGCGCTCGTGCCTTAAGCTCATCCAGCAGGGCGCGGGCGTATTCGTATGAGAAGGCCCCGTCAGGCCTCTGGGCATATGATACGAATGAGCAGTATGAGCACTTTTTCACACAGAAGGGCACGTGCATGTATATTCCGAGGCGAAAGCCGCTCACTCTTCGTCTTCCTCCGCCGAAAGCACCGCCATGAAGGCCTCCTGCGGTATTTCTACGGCGCCGACCTGCTTCATCCTCTTCTTGCCTTCCTTCTGCTTTTCGAGCAGCTTCCTCTTTCGGCTTATGTCGCCGCCGTAGCACTTGGCCAGGACGTCCTTGCGCAGCGCCTTTACCGTCTCGCGCGCAATCACCTTGGATCCTACGGCTGCTTGCACCGGCACGTCGAACATCTGCCTGGGGATGATCTTCCTCAGTTTCTGGACAAGTATCCTTCCCCTGTTCTGGGCCGATTCCATATGGACTATGGAAGACAGTGCGTCGAGGGGCCTCTCGTTAACAAGCACATCCAGCTTCACCAGCCTTGCCGGCCTGTATTCAAGAAGCTCGTAGTCCATCGAGGCATAGCCCCTTGTCTTGCTCTTAAGCTTGTCGAAGAAATCGTAGAGTATCTCTGCGAGCGGCATCTCGAACTTCATGTTCACCCGCTGAGGGGAAAGGAAGCTCATGTCCTTGTATATGCCCCGGCGGTCGATCGCAAGGGACATCACCGCGCCGATGTACTCAGATGGCGTAAGCACGGTAAGCCTTACGATCGGTTCCGCAATCTCGTCGATTTCGGCGGTACCCGGCAGGTCGGACGGGTTGTCTACGGACATCTCGCTGCCGTCGGTCTTCCTTACCTTGTATATGACGGAAGGGGCCGTCGTTATTATCTCCATGCCGTACTCACGCTCGAGCCTGGCCTGCACTATCTCCATGTGCAGAAGCCCAAGGAAGCCGCACCTGAAGCCGAAGCCCAATGCGGCTGAGCTCTCCGGCTCGAACACCAGGGCGGCGTCGTTCAGCTTGAGCTTCTCCAAAGCGTCCCTCAAAAGGGCGAAGTCGTTGTTCTCGACTGGATACATGCCGGTGTATACCATCGGCTGCACCTGCCTGTAACCAGGAAGCGGCTCCGAGGCGGGGTTGGACGCCGATGTCACCGTGTCGCCCACCCTCGCATCAGCCATGTTCCTGATCTGGCCAGCCAGATAACCGACTTCCCCCGCCTTTAGAAGCCCCACAGGTTTCATCTCCGGCGTGAATACGCCGGCCTCGATGACGTCGAACTCCATGCAGTTGCTCATCATCCTTATACGATCGCCGGTCTTCAGGGAGCCTTCCTGGATACGGATATATGCTATGACGCCTTTGTACGGGTCGAAATGCGAGTCGAAGACAAGCGCCCTGAGCGGGGCTTCTATTTCGCCCTTCGGCGCTGGGATCCTGTCGATTATCGCCGCAAGGACCTTGTCCACGTTCTGCCCCGTCTTGGCGGAGATCCTGATGACCTCGCTGTCGTCTATGCCAATGAGCTCGCAGATCTCTTCGGCCACCTTGTCGGGGTCTGCGTTGGGAAGGTCGATCTTGTTGACCACGGGGATTATCTCGAGGTCGTGGTCGAGCGCAAGGTAGAGGTTGGCCAGGGTCTGCGCTTCGATGCCCTGGGTCGCGTCCACGACGAGAAGGGCTCCCTCGCACGCCGCAAGGCTCCTTGAGACCTCGTAGCTGAAATCGACATGCCCTGGCGTGTCGATCAGGTTCATGATGTGAGGGCCCTTGTCCTTGAATATGCCGCACTCGATCCTGACGGGTTTGAGCTTTATCGTGATTCCTCTTTCACGCTCGAGGTCCATCTTGTCCAGGACCTGCTCTGTCATCTGCCTCTGGCTCATGGCGCCCGTCATTTCCAGTATCCTGTCGGCGAGAGTGCTCTTCCCGTGGTCGATGTGGGCGATTATGCAGAAATTCCTGATGCGGGAGCTGTTCATGTGGGTTCACCTTTCGATTTGAATGCGTTACCTTATTATTATCTTTGCAAACCGGCTCATATGCAAGGTTTTGTAAAAATGAGATTGACTTGTCAAAGCCTAAGTAAATATAATTGTAATGTTAAATTCGCAGGGACATGACATGATGTATCCTTCAAGGAGGTGAAAAACCGGTGAAAAGAAACGTACAGGGTGAGAAGCGCAATCGTACTAACCGCGTTCGTGCATTGAGGAACGCTTCCATAAAGTCCTCCGTGAAGACCGCCGCCCGTAGGGTGAACGAGGCCCTCGGCCAGAACGACCAGGAGATGTCGGCCGAGAAGCTCAGCGCCGCATACAGCTCGATAGACCGCGCGGTCAAGAAGGGCGTCATCCATGCCAACCAGGGTGCGCGCCGCAAGGCAAGGCTAGCGGCCAAGGTGAACGAAGCCGCCAAGGCCGAGTAATCGGACAATCGGGATTGATGCCCCGGACCTCCCGGTCCGGGGTTTTTCTTTACTGCCTTGCGCTCCCTTTTGCGATTGAGCAAAGGTCTACTACCGCCGCGTCGAAGGCCCCGTCCTCGCCTATTGTTGTGTCCGTGAGCGCAGTCCCGCCTTTCATCTGCCTGTCCGCTTCTCCCAGCCTGACCAGCATCCTGGCCGCCTTGTGAGGCCCCAGCCTAGAAGCCGCGTTTACGGTCCTTTCGAGGATGAAGCTCGGCGCCCTGAGGTCTTTTTCCGTCTTTATCCTTTCCACTACCTCTTTCACGGACAAGCCGTCGCTTAACAGCTCCTGCATGCGGATCATCAAGCGCAGCTCAGACGCAATCGACGCCAGCATGAGCTGGTTGGGTATCCTAGGCTCGGTGCTCTCCCTGAACTGCCTTACCATGTGCATCGCCTGCGTGCTCCTGCCGTAGGCAATCGCGGTTATAAGGTCGGAAAGGCCCTCATGCTGGGCCTCCCCTACCGCCTTCCTTACATCGTCGCCCGTAGCCTGCGCAACGCCAACCCCAAGGTATGTGACCAGCTTGTCGACCTCCGAAGATACCAAGGACAGGTCCGTCCCCAGCCTCGAAATCAGGGCGTCGTATGCGTCGTCCGTCAGCACCAGCCCGACTTTGGAAGCATAGGCCCTCATGAACTCCCTTGCGTCCCTTTCGTAGGCCTTCTTGCATTCTATTAGTCCGACCCAACCCGCCGCCTTGGGCATCTTGATGCCCGCAGGCGGGAACTTCCTGTCAGCCCAGCTGATCGAGACAAATGTCCCGTCCGGCAAGGGGCAGGATCCTCCCTCGGTCAGGTCCGATAACAACCTCTTGGCGTCAGCGGGCTTCAGCTCCTCGGCGTTTCTGACGATGACATGCCTCGCCGTGGAGAAGAGCGAGCCCGTCATCGCCTCCGAGAGTATCTCGGATACCCCTGAATCCGACGCTATTATGGACGTAATCTCGGCTCCTTCGTACCGGGATACGTAAGAGGAGACCCTTTCGATCTCCTCGTCGCGGCGGAAGTCCTCCTCGCCGTATATTATGTTCACTCTGTAAGGGGCCTTCATGCAGCTGCCCATCCCCTAGCTTTTCAGGCCTGTCCTTGCTATTCCCTGGATGAACTGCTTCTGGGCTATGAAGAACAGCACCAGTAGCGGGGCTATTGCTGTCGTCGAGGCTGCCATAAGCAGGTTAGGCTTGGTCCCGAACTCCTGGTTGAAGGACGAAAGGCCTACCTGTATTGTCCTGAGCCTCGGGGAGTTCGTCACGATGAGCGGCCAGAGGAACGTGTTCCATCCGCTGATGAACGAGAACAGCCCCGTCGTGACCAGCACCGGGACGGCGAGAGGCAACATGACCCTCCATAGGTATTCGAACCTGGTGCAGCCGTCTATCTGGGCCGCATCCCAAAGCTCGGTCGGTATCGTCATGAAGAACTGCCTCATCATGAATATGCTGAAGACGGAGGCGATCCAAGGTATGATAAGCGCCTTGTAAGTGTCTATCCAGCCCAGCTTGGCTACGATTACGTAGTTGGGCACGAGGGTAACCTGCCCAGGTATCATCATCGTGCCGAGGAAGATGAGGAAAATCAGCTCCTTGCCCCTGAACTTCATGGTGGCGAAGGCATATGCGGCAAGCGCCGACGTTGCTAGCTGCAGCACCGTGGTGGAAATAGCTATCACGAAGCTGTTTATGTAGTACCACGGGAAATTCACGTCCTCTTTCCATGCGTTCACGTAGTTCACCCAGATGGTTGAAGCAAGCTTCCTTAGCTCTCCAGTAACCGGAAGGCCGAGGCTGGCATTCTGTCTGTCGGTCCTCCAAGCGTTAATGTACTCGGTAAGCTTCCAGTTCCTGGGTATCCACACCAGCTTTGCGGTGAAGGTCTCGTCCGACGTCTTGGTCGAGGTAGAAAGCATGTAATAGAAAGGCAGCAGCATTATTGCCGCCCCTGCTATAAGCAGTGCGTATATTACGAGTTTGTTCAACCTGCTGCCCATGCCGGGGGCGTTCCCCTTATTCTTGGCCATCCTTTCCACCCCCCTACTGGTAGTAGACCTTCTTGCCCAGCATCTTCCTCTGGATTAGGGTAAGAAGGAATATCACGAAGAACAGGAAGTATCCTATCGCCGCCGCGTAGCCGAAGCGGAATTCGCCCCAGCCTACGTCATATAGGTACTTGACTACGACAAGCGTCGTCTTGAGGGGGCCTCCCCCTCCTCCCGGCCACAGCACGTAAGCCTGCGTGAAGACCTGGAAGGAACCTATTATGGAGATTATCGTGAGGAAATATGTCGTAGGGGAAAGCAAAGGCCATGTGATGTGGCTGAACAGCTTCCATCCCCTGGCCCCGTCAATGGCCGCCGCGTCGTAGTATTCCTGCGGTATGTTCTGCAGCCCCGCAAGGAAGATTATTATGTTATAACCCAGATGCCTCCATACGCTCATGACCACGAGCGCGAACATGGACCATTTGGGGTCGAGCAGCCACTTCTCGCCCGAGATTCCGAACATGTTCAGGATCGAGTTGAGCATGCCCGAGGAATCTTCCTTGTATATCCACATCCAGACGATGGATATGGCCACGACCGGAGTCACATAGGGAAGGAAGTAGGACGTCCTGAAGAAACCCGAACCTCTTATCTTCTGGTTCAGCAGGTATGCGATCGCAAGGGCCAGGGCCAGTCCCGTCGGAACCGTCCCCAGCACGTAAACAAGCGTATTCTTCACCGATACCAGGAAATCGGGGTCTGAGAACATCTCTATGTAGTTTCCGGCGCCGATGAAGTTCCACCTGCCGAGGAGGTTGGTGTTGAACAGGCTGATATATGCGGCGTAGAAAGCCGGGAAGAAGTGGAACACAACCAGCACAGCGGTCGCCGGGATTATATACAGGTATGCCCCCAGATCGTCCAGGATCCCGTTCTTGCCGCTCCGTACGCCCCTGTTGCGCAAAGCCCCGTTCTTTCCTGAGTTATCTGCCACAGCCACTTACTGCCACCTGCCCTCCATCAGCCATGCAAGCAAGTCAACCGCAAGGCGTCTGTTGTCGAAGCCGTCTTTCTTCAGTTCGTAATCGGAGAACAGCACGCTCCCTGCCAGAACAACCCTACCCCTGCCAACGTTGTAGGCTGCAAGGAAGTATGGATCCTCGATTCTTGTCCCGTCGATGGTTGCGCTGTTGCCCGACGCGCCCGAGCCATGTACCAGCCATTGAGACCCGTCTGCGATTTTAAGGGCGCAGCCTTCCGTGAATGCAACCTTGTATTCGCCAAGCGGTGTGGTGACTATCGATGTCAAAGCAAGCGCTTCCCCCGAAAGGAGCATCCCTCCCGCGAACGATGCGCCTACTCCAAGCTTCTCAAGCAGCCTGTTGAAGTCCCTGGGGTCCCTTGAGCCGTCGCCCGCGTCGCCCCAGCCCATGAGCATCAGGCTTCCGCCCTGCTTCACCCACTCTGCAAGGGCTTCGATCTCCGCATCTTCATAATACGTCGGCGTAAGGGCGAATCCCTGTTCCGGCATCGGCAGGACAATCAGATTCAGGCCCTTTAGGTAGTCAGGCCTGATGATGTCCACAAGCACGCTGCCGTCGTAACCTGCCTGCTTCGCCAGTCCCAGCAGAGAAGAGTAATATGAAGTGAGCCTGTTGTTGTGCCCTTCGTCCACGGCCAACCGCATGGGTTCCTTCTCCATGACCTCGTACAGGCCTGCCATGAACGACTGCGGCCCCGAGGCCGTCATTATCACCAGCTTGAGGGCAGCCTGCCCTTCCGAGGATGGCACCCACGGTATCGTCAGGTGGGCCCACCTGCCCGGGGTTATGGAAAGGCTTCCCTCAGCCTTCTTCTCGAAACCGCTTCCCTGGTCGGAATATAGCTCATAGCCGACCTCTGCCGGGCTTTCCCCCGTGCGGTCGGCTATGCGGGCATAGAAACTGGCCTGCTTACCCTTTACTATGAATGCGTCCTCTATGCGGAAGTCGGATGCGACGACGCCGGCTCCCGTCTCTATCCATATAGGGGTGGTTATGATGCGGTCCCCGTCGGCTTGCGTCATTCTGGCGTAGAAGTAGCTGTAATCCAGCTCTGTGGTGACCCTGAAGCTGAAAGTCCCGCCCTTGACGGCGTTGACGGCGGAAACGACCCTGCCTCCGTTGGTAATGAGCTCTATCTTCGAGTAGAGGTCCCCGTCGGGGTCCTCCGCATAGACTTCAATTTCGAATTCCCTTCCTATGGCCGGGCCGTTTGTAAGCATAGTGTCGCCCATAACGTATTCCCCGCTCCATATCAGGGCCCTGGCGTTTTTGTCCTCTGTCGAGTATGTGCGCATGTTGCGCATCGCGTCCATTATTGAGTCCCTGTTAAGCTCGCGGGCCACTATACCCGTCCTTACAGGCGCTGCGGTCCCCCAGTCGTCCCTGTGGTTGTCCTGGTTGTTGACTGCCCCGACCTTCCAGCCCCTGTCCAAGGCCTTGATGTATGAGGGTTCGTTCCTTGTGTTCCGGTAGTAGGCTCCCGATCCTACCTCTATCATGGAGACAACATCGTCCGCGTAGGCCCAGTAGGAGAAGTCGTTCCAGTTGGGCTGTATCTCCGGGTTGGGATGGTTGAACGTGGCGATTCCGTTGAACTCGTGCAGGTATTCTATGAAGGCGGTGAAGTCGCGCTGTGTGTCCCTCGACGCCGCCTTCGGAGTGCCGTAACCGTTCATGTGCCCTTCGGAGTGCGTCCATTCATAACCCACGAGGGGTACGAACTCCCCAGGTCTGTAGAACGCGTCGGCTTCCTCATGAGACTTGTACCATAGGTGGATATTGGTGATCTCCTGGAAATAGTAGCCGTGCTCCGTCAGCGAGAAGAAGTCCATGTCCCCTGCGCCGCTCACCTTCGTGTATGCGTCTGTCGGCGTGCCCATCCCGTCCGAGTAGGAAGTATGCGCATGCAGATTCCCGAAGTAGTAATTGAATTCCGGTACTGCCGTGCCGGATGCAGCCGCAGCGCCCGTGGCCGCCAGGGAGAGCATGATGAGAGCTGTAATGCATAAGTCCCTGTTCCTCATTCGGCTTCCTCCAGAGATTTCTAATCGTCAACCAGCCCAGGGGCTTGGCTGCCGCCTCGACCCTGGGCTGGCGTCACTTATACCGGCCGGGTTGCGTCAGAACCCCAGCTTCTTGTTCCCGACCGCGACCGCTTCGTTGAGGGCCTCGGCAACTGTCGCCTTGGCCAGGAAAGCCTTCTGCACGGCGGTGCTGATATCGCCGCGTATTCCGTTCCAGGCGGCGAGGTTCGGGTCGTACTTGATGTAGTTGAGCTGTTTGAGGCTCTGCTCGGCCTTGGGGTTCTTCGCGAAGAACTCCTTCATGATGTTCAGGTACAGAGCCGATTTCCTTACTGGTATGTAGGAAGTGCCGATAGCCCACTTGGCGGTCTGCACGGGCTCTACCATCCACTTCACGAACGTCCACGCTGCATCCTGTTCCGCCTTGGTCGATTTCGAATATATGGCAAGGTCGGTGCCTGCGACGGGAGTCGCCGCAAATCTCGGTTCGGATGCGGGGATAGGGGCTACCCCCCATTCGAACTTGCCCGCCACTGAGCTTTCCGTGTAGCTGAGGCCGGGCGAGCTGGTAAGGTACATCGCGGTCTTGCCGGCGCCGAAGTCGGCGTCCCAGTAACCGCTCATGTAGGCCGCTACCTTGTACTTGTTGAGCAGGTCAACCATGAACTGGAGGGCTTTCTGGCCGGTCGCGCCGCCGATTGCCAGCTTTCCGTCCTTGTCGAGCCACTCTCCGCCCGATGCGAAGTAGAAGCAGGCGAATATGTCGATGTTATCCCTCAGGCCGATGCCGGAGCGGATGAACTCTCCCTTGTCATTCTTCTTCGTGAGCTTGTTGGCTGCGGTAAGAAGGTCCTGCCAGGTGGCCGGGGCTTTCTCGATTCCGGCTTCAGCGAAGGCTGCCTTGCTGTAGACCAGTACGTATACGCTCTTGTTGAAGGGCATCGTATACCACTTGCCGTTGATTATGGAGGCTTTCCTTAGGCCTTCGAAGATATCTTCGACTTCGAGCTTTGACATGCCGTTGGGGCCGTTTACGAAGTTCTCGATAGGCACTAAGGCGTTGCTGGTTATGAACTCTGCTGCCCAGTTCCCGTAGACCTGGGAGACTGTCGGGGGCTTCTGTGCCACCAGCGCGCCTGTCAGCTTCTGCTGGAGAGCGCCGTAGTTGCCCTGGTATTCGGCCTTGACTTCAATGTTCGGATGGGTCGCGTTGAAGTCCGCCACGAGGGCTTCCAATGTCTTGCCCAGCTGGGCTCCCATTGCGTGCCAGAATGTGATGGTCACCTTAGAGGCGGCAAAGCTCGCGCTTCCTAGCGCCAGTGCCAGTACGAGAGAAAGTGCAACAAGCGTAAAAATCCTTTTCCTCATTGATTCCCCGGTGGTTCAAGCCCACCGAGTGCCCTCCCTTCATGTTCGGTTAGCTCGCTTTAATTCTACATCATAAGGCGGGCTAATTCCAAACAGAATAAGCTCACGGCCGCAGAGCCCTGAAGAACGGACGGGCCGCCCAGAGATCATCTGACGGGATTGTCCTCATGCCTTCTTTCGCGCTTACAATCCTTACCATGCCAGATATATCTGTTCTGAAGACGGCAGGGCATACTGAGGCTATCCTCTCCATCGCTTCGTGTGAAGGATGCCCGTACAGGTTCTTGCCTACGGACACTACAGCGACAGAAGGGTCCGACCTTTTAAGGAAGTCGCCCCCTGATGCCGTCTTCGAACCGTGGTGTCCGACTTTAAGCGCATAGATCCGTTGGCCCTCATAAGAAGCCTCGAAACCGGCCCCGGCATCGGACTGAAGAAGCAGCTTTCCCCCTTCATAAGATATGAGCGCCACCATGGATTTTTCGTTTAGGTCGTCGCCAGGCACTATCGGTTTATCAGGGTTTAAGATATCGATCCTCAGTCTGCCAGCCTCAATTACGTCGCCGGCTAGGCATGCTACGGGTTTTAGCCCAGCTGACGATGCAGCCTCCATAGCGACCAGGTCACCCTCAGGCAAAACAACCGTCCCTATGCCTATGGACATGGCAAGCTCTTCAAGCCCCGAAGCGTGGTCCGCATGGCCATGCGTAAGCATGAGCACATCGATGTATGTTATTCCCATATGCCTCAGTGCAGGAAGTATCTTGTCCGCGACTGCGCTGTTGCCTTTGTATGCAGGCCCGGTATCCACAAGCATTGCAAAGCCCTCTCCGCTTGTTACAAGAGCTGCGTCCCCCTGCCCCACTGAGAATATGTGCACCTGCATCCCGTTGCCGGATGGCACCAGAAGGAGGGAAACAATGGCTGCGAAGGCAATTGAGATTGCCGGCCTGCCCAAAGCGCACTTCGCCGCCTTCCTCAAAGATATCCTGCCCGACAAAGCCGTCAGAGACAGTACCAGCACCAAGTAGAAGGCTGCAGTATGAAAGCCCGGTCCATATCCGACCTCGAAGGCAAAAGCATCTAGCTTGCCCACAATCCCGGCAGTTCCCAGAAGGGCGGACAGCATAGGCCTTGACAGCTGCATTAGAAGCGAACCTAGCCCAGGCCATCCCAAGTTAACCAAAAAGGAACCCAGGCCCACTGCAAGGGCCCCAGAAGCAGCAGGTATCGCAATAAGGTTGGCGAAAGGCCCAAGGGCGCTCATGCTGCCGTAGAAAGTCGAAGTTATCGGCAGCGTGAATGCCGTAATAACAAATGAGGCGGTCAACCCCCTTCGTAAGTACCCGGCCATCTTGCCGATGCGGCCATCCCTCTCTTGGGGTTGCGGAAGCCATGAGTAAACCACTATTCCAGCGATAGCGGCATAGGACAGGAGGAAGCCCCTATCGAAAAGGCTTGCCGGAGAAATGGCCAGTTGTATTACGCCAGATGCCCCGAGCTTGGCAAGTAGCCCAGGGTCCTTCACTTTCGCAAGTTTGAAGGTTAGCCCCATCATCCCCATAAGAAGGGCGCGGATTATCGACGGACGCAGCCCAGCCGCCACTGCGTATACCGGCAGGACGCAAAAGAGCACGGCGAATTGCGCTCCAGGACCAACGCCGATCCTTGACATCACAAAGCATAAAGCCTCTATTAGCATAGAAACATGGAGCCCCGACGCGGACATCACATGTGCGATGCCGCCTTCGCTGAATGCCTCCTTCACTAGCGGATCCAACGAAGATTTGTCGCTTAGCACTATGGCGTCCATCATCGCCTTCTGGTCATGCGATGACAAGGACCTGCTTGAGAAGCCCCGGAATGACTCAAATAGCCTCCATGCTGCATCGGTCAGTAACGGCGCCCTTCCCCTGATGACAGTCACCGGCTCCATGGGCAGCGCCTTTGCGCAGACTCCCTTTGAAGCCCAGTAGGACCTGGCATCGAAACCGCCGCGGTTCATCGCGCCCGCAATCAGCCCGAGCTCAACCTCGCCTGAAACCTCATAACCGGGTTCTGCGGTTTCCAGCCCATCAAGGTCAGGGTATTCTGCTTCGATAAGGACCTTGCCTTTCATTCGGCCATGGCCCTCTATCTCGATGCCGCCAATTACAAACTGCTTTCCGTACGTGCTTTCATAGACCCACCGGACCTCGCCCCTCATCTTCGCGGGGCCGCCTGTATGCTCTGCCACCGACCTCCTTGCCCCCAAGTCCAGCATTGCGACGGAAAGCGCACCGACTGCGTATCCTGCCAGCACAAGCCCGCACATGGCGGCTACCCTGTTGAAATCGTGCCTCGGCCTGGAAATTCGTATAGCGGCCCAGGCCGCTGCCGACACGGGTAGCAGTATTATCGCCGCGGATAGATTGCCAAGGTGCGCCGCAACCAAAATGCCGGCTACCTGAGAAATCAGAAGTGCGAAAATCACTTCGCCGTCACCATGTCCTTGATTGCGGCGAACTTCGCAGGTCCGATCCCGCTTACATCCATAAGGCCCTCGATGCTGGCAAACGGCCCGTTGTCCTTCCTGTGCTGTATTATCTTCAAAGCAGTCGCTGGCCCTATGCCCGGAAGCTCCTCCAGCTGCGCAGCGCTTGCCGAGTTGATGTCAATAAGCCCTGGTTCTGCATCCTTTTTCTCTTCCCCGCCGGCCGGCACAGAAGCGGTGACGTCCAGGCGCCCTTCCGGTTCTTCGGCGCCAGTTGCAGCAGAGCTGCCGCCTGAAAGGTCCATTGATGCCGCAGGTTTCGCCTTCTGGGCAGTAGCTGCCGACGTCTGTACCGGCTTTTTTGGTATGAAGACCTGCTGCCCGTCGGCGACAGGAAGCGCGATGTTAACGGAATCCCTGTCGGCGCCCGGGCTGAACCCGCCGGCGGCTTCCACGGCGTGGTGGACCCTCGACCCCTGCGGCAGTCCATAAAGGCCCGGTTTTGCCACCTGGCCTGCGACGTGTACGAAAAGCAAGCTCTCTTCTGCGGTTTCTCCCTTGGACTTGGAATCCAAGGAGGGATCTTTTGTCGTTGAAACATTCGGTACGGGCATGCTCTGTTCCGCTAATTCGGGCGGGATGTCGGGTTGGGCGTCGGCTTTTGTAGGCGACCCATCAACTTGTGCTTCCCTGTAGCCGATGATCTTGATTTCAGCAGGACGGCGGAGGCGAATGAGGAGGGGCCCCGCTGCGACCAGGCAGGCGAGCATCAGGTAAATGGCACTTGCCGCCTTGCGCCTTTTGAGATACCCAGCCATCATGCACCTCCGGCGTCCATACCGGACCGTAAGGCAATGATATGGCAAAGGGGGCGCCGTTTGCGCCCCCATAACCGGCTAATCCTGGTATTATTTGTTATCAGACCACTATGTTTACCATCTTGCCCGGGATGACTATCGTCTTGCGAACCGGCTTGCCGGCAACCGCAGCAGCGACCTTCTCGCTGGCCATTGCCGCTTCCAACAGCTCCTCCTGCCCTGATCCGGCTGGGACTTTTATGACGTCCTTGAGCTTCCCGTTCACCTGCACGGGCACCTCGACCTCATCTTCCCTGGCCTTCTCCGGGTCGAACACAGGCCATGGCGCCTTCGCCAGGCCCCCCTTATGGCCTCTGGCTTCATACATCTCCTCCGCGATGTGCGGCGCGAATGGGGAAAGCAACTTGAGGAAGTCGTCCCAGTGTTCGGGCTTGATGCTCTCCCTCTTGCCGAACCAGTTGGCAAGGCTCATAAGCTGCGCCAGGGCTGTATTGTACTTCATGTCCTCGATGTCTGCGCTCACCTTGCGGATGGTCTGGTGCACCATCCTTTCGGCCTCGAGAGTATCCGCGCCATCGCAACGGCGGACCTTGCCCTGCAGGTCCCATACCCTGTAGAGGAACCTCTGCATGCCTATCAACCCCTGGGTGGACCAGGGGATGGGCTGGTCGAACGCGCCCATGAAAAGCTCGAACAGCCTGAAGGCGTCAGCGCCGTACTTGTCGACCATCTCGTCGGGATTGATGACGTTGCCCCTTGATTTGGACATCTTCTCGTTGTCCTCGCCCAGCACAAGGCCGTGCGATGTCCTTTTGCTGTAAGGCTCGGGGGTGGGCACCACTCCGATGTCGAAAAGGAACTTGTGCCAGAACCTCGAGTAGAGAAGATGAAGCGTGGTGTGCTCCATCCCTCCGTTGTACCAGTCAACCGGGGTCCAGTACTTCAAAGCCTCCTTCGAGGCGATCGCCTCTTTGTTTCTCGGGTCAGTGTACCTGAGGAAGTACCACGAAGAGCCTGCCCAGTTCGGCATCGTGTCCGTCTCCCTTTCGGCATCGCCGCCGCATTTCGGGCACTTGGTGCGGACCCAGTCCTTGATCTGGGCTAGAGGGGACTCACCCGTATCGGTCGTCTGGTACTTCTGCACTTCGGGAAGCTTCAGCGGCAGCTGCTCGTAAGGTACGGGAACCCACCCGCAGTGCTGGCATTCCACCATAGGTATCGGCTCCCCCCAGTATCTCTGGCGCGAGAAAACCCAGTCCCTCAACTTGTAATTGACCTTCTCCTTGCCTATCCCCTTTTCTGACAGGAACCTCGTCATGGCAGCTATGGCCTCTGCCACTCCCATGCCGTCCAGGAAGCCCGAATTCACTAGCGTGCCTTCCTCGGTGGAGCAGTAAGGTGCTTCGTTTACGTCAACTCCGCCCGCGGAAATGACCTCGACTATCGGGATCCCGAACTTCTTCGCAAACCTCCAGTCACGGTCGTCGTGCCCTGGAACGGCCATTATCGCCCCCGTGCCGTAAGAAGCCAGTACGTAATCGGCGGTCCAGACTGGTATCTGCTCCCCCGTTGCGGGATTTACGCAGTAAACTCCCTTGATCGGGCAGCCTGTCACTTCCTTGGCCACCTCGGTCCTCTCGAAGTCGGATTTCTTGGACGCGAATTCGCAGTAGGCTCTTACTTCATCAGGATTTTCGCACATGCCCAGGAACTTCGGAAGGTAAGGATGTTCAGGTGAAACAACCATGTAAGTAGCCCCGAACATCGTATCAGGCCTGGTGGTGAAGACCCTGAGTTTCATGGCACCTCCCGTGCCTGCGACCTCGAAGTCGACCTCGGCGCCGGTCGACCTGCCTATCCAGTTCACTTGCTGCATCTTTATCTTGTTCCAGAAGTCCACGGTTTCAAGGTCGTTCAGCAGCCGTTCGGCGTACTCGGTTATCTTCAGCATCCACTGCTTCTTTACCCTGCGCACTACCGTACCGCCGCACCTTTCGCAGACGCCTCCGACAACCTCTTCGTTTGCAAGCCCGATCTTGCAGCTTGTGCACCAGTTTATGGGGATCTCCGCCTTGTAAGCCAGGCCGTTCTCCCACAGCTTGATGAAAATCCATTGGGTCCATTTGTAATACTCGGGGTCCGTCGTATCCACTTCACGGTCCCAATCGAAGCTGAATCCCAGCTTTTTGAGTTGAGTTCGGTATCTCGCTATGTTGCGCCTCGTGACCACCGCGGGATGCTCGCCGGTCTTTATGGCGTGGTTCTCGGTCGGCAGTCCGAAGGCGTCCCATCCAATCGGATAAAGGACGTTGTACCCTTGCATCCTCCTCTTCCTTGCGAGGACGTCGAGCGCCGTATATGAACGAGGATGGCCTACATGCAGGCCGGCCCCTGAAGGGTAAGGAAACTCGATGAGCACGTAGTACTTCGGCTTCGAGTAGTCATCGCTCGCCGCGAAGCACTTCGTCTTCTCCCAGTTCTGCTGCCATTTGGCCTCGATTCTGCCAAACTCGTACTTATCCGTCATTCCTACCCCTCCTATGAGAAAACGCCCCCGGCCTAAGGCCAGGGGCGTGAAAACGCGGTACCACCCTGTTCACGATGCGGAAATAATAATGGTGGAGCTGAGGGGGATCGAACCCCTGACCTCTTGAATGCCATTCAAGCGCTCTCCCAGCTGAGCTACAACCCCACGAACATCGTCTCGAAACCCTTAACGCGGGATACGTCCCCTCCTACTGCAGTTCGGCAGGGCCGCTTGCGGGCGAGTCTCGGCGGATCATGCGGCCATTCTCACCAAACATGGCCTCTCTTGTGCCTGATACGGTCCGATGCTCCCGGTCATCGCGTTCATATCTCAATGTCAACAAGAAGAATTATACTAACGTCCCTGCCGTGCGTCAATAATCTCTCCGTACAGCAAGCCGCTATTCTCATCTATCAGGATAATATGCTATCTCAGGCTTCGAACCTTGACAGGGGGGCATCGCCCCAGGTCCTCTCCAGATTGTAGTACTCCCTCTCCCTTTTGAGCATGAGGTGCACTACGACATCGCCCGCGTCCAGCAGCACCCAACCGGATTCATCGGCCCCTTCGGCCCTATGCGGCTTGCCACCGAAGGATTCAAGCCT
>Ga0116172_10000596_pt1 | contig 36048 bp, 40 predicted proteins | sample AD_UKC083_MetaG_FD_89799 | JGI IMG/M metagenome (GOLD analysis project Ga0116172, IMG submission 89799) | Active sludge microbial communities of municipal wastewater-treating anaerobic digesters from USA - AD_UKC083_MetaG | ecosystem: Engineered > Bioreactor > Anaerobic > Digestate | place: USA... | reverse complement strand
CTGCTACGAAAATGCTACGAAACTTTCCGAAAACCATCGTAAACGGCAGAGAACAAACGTTCTTGATTAGATATCTAAGAAGTTAAAAGAGCACTACAGCGAGCATTAGAAAGAATTGGCGAGGACAAGAATATCGTAATCCAACTGACTTTTAATCAGTGGGTCCGGGGTTCGATTCCCCGGTGGCGCACCAGAATTATAACGCCAGCTAGGATTGCTTATGAATTTTTCAGCCAAATTCCAATGTCCTACATATTGACCTTTATTCAAGGAAGTAATTTAGTGTTTTCTAGGTGCCTAATATCTAATTCCCATGTCAATCAGAGGGGAAAACACAATAATCTACACACTCTCTAGAGTAAAGAATGCAATGCAACTTATAATTTCTGTCCGACCAGGGATGGACGATCCATATTTCTTGCAGAGCTTATATACAGCAAACACAATAATAGGGAAAAGAAGCGGCAACCATCATTTATCCAAGATAAGCATCTGGAGAAACCGAGAGAAACAAAGGTACGCGAAAAGCAGAAGCTGATACTCAGCATGGGAGAACCAGACCTGAGCCACGGGATATCGTAGCTGATCGTAATCGACAGCTGCAGTGTGTACCTGGTGTACCTGGCGAACAACTTGCAGACGATACCAATGCTGTAAAAGCAAAGCTAAAAGTCAGTCGAATTGAATGATAATTCGAACCCTCTGCAGCACTCCTACAGAGGGTTCGTTCTTATCGCAACAGTATCAGCATGTATATTGAATATAAGAGGAGCATAATTGATAACCCTGATATTTGCGCAAATGCGGGGACCTTTTTACTGTGTCTTTGAAACACAATCAAAGGAATGATGAAGCGCCCATAGAATCTAGAAACTATGAATGGAGAAATTATCCACCGATAGTATATGATATTGGCATAAATTCTTCGAGTAACGGGGTGTTGAGATGGATAATATTCAATCCTCTGGGTTGATAATGAAAGAGTATCCCAACCTTAGGCCAATAGCACGTAAGCTTGCCGACTACATCATCGAGAATGAAAATGATGTAATACACCTGTCGATAACGGAACTAGCGGAAAGGGCAGGTGTAAGCGAGACTACGGTCATAAGGTTCTGCAGACGGTTGGGCTTCGAAGGGTACCAGGACTTCAAGATTAGGACCGCACAGGGCATAGTTCCACAGCTTAGCAACATACATGAGGACCTTGCTGAGACTGATACTTCGCGCGCGGTTATGAAAAAAGTATTTGAAGCCAATATGAATGCAATACAAGCGACTTTGGGAATAGTGGATACGGAAGCATTCGAGAAGGCTGCCCAGGCATTATATAAGGCTTCTAGGATAGTATTCTGCGGGGAGGGTGGTTCGGGTATAGTCGCCTTAGATGCCGAGCATAAGTTTATCAGGCTCGGTATACCTACCTATGCCAACATAGACCCATATATGAGGCTCGCGAATGCAACCTTGATGAAACCAAACGAGGTTTTGTTAGGTATTTCTCATAGCGGTAGTACAAAGAGCACAGTCGAAGCACTAGGCCTTGCCCAGAAGCAAGGAGCGACGACCATCTGCATCACTCAGTATCAGAGATCCCCTATTACGAAGGTATCAGACATAGTGCTGAATGTATTCTCCAAGGAAGTGGAGTATAGAAGCGAGGCGATGGGCTCAAGAATCGCCCAGCTCTGTCTTCTGGACAGCCTATATGTGGAAGTAGCTAAAAGACTTAAGGAGAAGTCTTTTGACTCCATCAAGAAAGTCAGGGAAGCACAAGTAAGCCTCAGATATTGATGAAACCGAAATTTACTAGGGGGGCAGCTCATCCATCGGTGCCCTCCTATTCTTTTTAATCACACAAGAAAGAAAATATTTTCCTTAGTAAAATTTTAGAGGAGATTTTATTCTCATGTAGAAGTCAGTATCAGAGTGCAACTAAAACTACAGGAGGGGAAAATAGTGATTAGGAAATTGTCTGTTTTGGCATTGTCATTTTTTCTGATGGCCATGTTGTCAAGCACTGCTTTCGGCGCTACCTACCCAACTCAGCCTGTGAACTATCTTATTGCCTTCTCAGCGGGGGGAGAATCTGATATAACGGCCCGCATGCAGCAGAAGTATCTTGAGAAGGAGCTTGGAGTTCCTGTAGTAATGACCTATAAGGTGGGTGGAGGAGGTGCAGTCTGCTGGGCAGACCTTGTACGCTCCAAGGCTGATGGCTACATCATCGGCGGCGTTAACGAACCGCATACCATACTTCAGCCACTTCAGAGCAAGTGCGGATATGAGACCGAACAGATACAGAGAATCGCGCTTTTCCAGTATACTCCCTGCGCATTGATAGTGAGAAAAGATAGTCAGTTCAAGACACTCAAAGACCTAATCGATTTCGCGAAGAAGTACCCCGGAATGATAACGGTAGGAGGAAGCGGCAGCTGGGCTTCTACGCATTTCACGACGATGCTTTTCGAAAAAGCAGCAGGGATAAAACTCACATACATTCCATTTGCGGGTTCTGGTGACACTAAACCGGCAATTCTGGGCGGCCATGTTTCTGCGATCGTCGCTCACCCCACGACGGTGGTGACGATGAAAGACGACGTCCGCATACTTGCAGTCGCGGCTGAAACCCGCTCTGCGGCATTCCCCGACGTCCCCACCTTCAAGGAGTTGGGTTTCCCTACGGTTATAGAGGGCTCCTATAGAGGAGTGGCAGTACCCCCCGGAACTCCGAAGGATATCGTAGATAAGCTTGCAGCGGCATTCAAGAAAGCCAATGAAGACCCTGAGTTTGTAAAGCAGATGACGTCACTGGGCTTTGACCTTGTATGGAAGGGCCCTGAAGAGTACGAGAATTGGATTAAGGGGCAGACCGTGTATTATAGGGACTTGCTCAAGAGCCTTGGCTATCAGAACTAAGTGAATCAAGAAGGCCTGCCCTACTAACAACTGGGCAGGCCTTAGTAAAAATGAAGATGAAATGAGAGGGTATTGACATGATACTGGAAGGATTGCTTAGCATACTTACTCCCCAGATCCTTCTGTACATACTTATAGCGACAATTGGAGGCCTTATCGTCGGAGCTCTTCCCGGGCTCACAGCTACCATGGCCGTCGCTGTTATGGTCCCGCTTACTTTCGGAATGAGCCCCACAACAGGATTGTCAGTACTTGGCGCAATTTACATGTCGGCCATATATGGGGGATGTTTCTCCGCCATTTTAATAAACACGCCAGGTACTCCAGGTTCTATTGCCACAGCTTTCGACGGTTACCCGATGTGCGTAAAGGGAGAAGGTATGAGAGCAATAGTTGGCGCGACTGTAGGTTCAGTGGTTGGCGGAGTAGTAAGTATGCTATTCTTATTCTTCCTATCCCCGCCGCTTGCGACCATCTCCTTGAAGTTCGGCCCGCCTGAGTATTTCTGGCTCGCCATCTTCGGATTGACTGTCATGGCGAGCATGGGAGGCGAAGGATCTCTAATTAAGACCTTTATGGCTGGCGGCCTTGGCCTTCTGATAAGCATGATAGGGATAACGATAATGGGCGGCGAACTCAGGTTTGGATTCGACAACTATCACATGCAGGGAGGAATTGAGCTTATCGCAGCAATGATAGGCCTCTTCTGTATTCCCGAGGCTCTGAATTACATGAGTTCATTCGGGTCCATGTATGACATCAAGAACCCTGAGAAGATGAACAAGTCAATTTGGAGCGCAGTGGGCGAGACCTTCCGCCTTTATAAGACGATGGCCAGGTCGTCCATAATCGGCGTAATAGTAGGCATACTGCCCGGTGCAGGCGGAACCATCGCTAACATGATTGCCTACAACGACGCCAAGAAGTCCTCAAAAGATGGCGCTAAGTTCGGAACAGGAATTCTCGAGGGTGTCGTTGCGCCAGAAACGGCGAACAATGCGACCGTAGGAGCAGGACTAATACCGACGCTTACGCTGGGGGTCCCCGGTACTTCGGTTGCTGCAGTCATCTACGGTGCCCTGCTTCTTCATGGATTGCGCCCGGGCGCCGAGCTGTTTACCACAAACGGGAAGATAGTCTGGGGCTTTATGTTTGCTATCCTGATTTCAACATTTCTCATGGGTGTTATCGGTATTTTAGCCGGAGTACCCATGTATAAAAGCATATCAAAAGTTCCTACGAGGTTCATGGCGCCAGCAATAGTCTCTCTTTCAATAGTGGGCTCCTACGCTGTAAGGAACAACCCGATGGACGTGGTCGTGATGATAATTTTCGGTCTAATCGGTTCAGTAATGAAGGAGCTAGGTCTTGCCCCGGGCGCTATGGTCCTTGGCCTCATCCTAGGGCCCATAGCGGAGGCAGGGTATGTGAGGTCGACTCTCATGGCCTTCGCCGCAGGAAAGATTCAGACATTCGTAACTAGGCCAATCTGCCTCATCCTAATAGGGCTTACTGTAATGTCACTAGTCTGGCCAATATTCACCAAATGGCTCGCTGACAGAAAGAGGGTGTCATAATATGCTGGGCAGGAAGCTGAACATCGACAGGATCGCAGCCCTTATAGTGCTCGCAGTATGTGCAGTATTCTGGTGGCAGCTTGGCTTCATTAACACTAAGCTGGACAAGATATTTCCTCAGTTCGTGATTATTAGCCTTGCAGTGCTGTCTGGGATCTTGCTAATAAAGTCATTCATTAAACCCGAGTCCAAAGTAATATTTACGATGAAGCACAGAGGCATGGTGGCGCTTGGCGCAGCCCTTCTGGTCCTTTGGGTAGTGCTGATTGACTACATAGGGTTCTTAATAACGAGCATCGCGATGTTCGCGATACTTTCATGGATTATGCAGGACAAGCAGAAGAGGACGGTAAAGGCCGCGATAAGCTCCGTATTGGTTGGGGCAATACTCATAGGGGCCGTCTACCTCTTGTTCGCAAAGCTTCTGATGGTGCCTCTGCCCAAGGGCACCCTGTTCATGTGAGAGTCTTGGCTGATTGGAGGGCACTTCTATGACTAGGGTAGGATTCATCGGCTTCGGCGAGGCCGCGATGGCATTCGCCGGGGCGATGATAAAAAAAGGCGCCGAGGTGGGCGCATATGATATAAGGATGTCTACTGCCGATGGACTTGCGGAACTACTAAAAAGAGCAGAACCGCTAAATGTAAAGATTGAAGGGCTTAAGGAGCTCATTTCTGGATGTCATTTGATTATCTCCACGGTTACGACTGATGTAGCCTTGGAGGTAGCTATGGGATGCACAAGATATCTTACTGCTAGACATACCTTCATAGACATGAATTCGACATCTCCCAAAGTGAAGCAAGGAATCGCTGAAGCGATAAGTAAGTCGGGAGCCAAGTTCGTGGAAGGAGCGATACTAGGGGCCATAGGGGCAACCGGTGAGTCAACCAAAGTCTTGCTAGGAGGGAAATACTCTCAGGAGATTTCGGGACTACTAAACGAGCTTGGCTTAAATACCAGGGAGTTCTCGGAAGAGATAGGGCAGGCCTCAACATTCAAGATGATAAGGAGCGTATTCAGCAAAGGAGCCGAGGCACTTCTAATTGAGATGCTAGTGGCTGGAAGAAAAGCGGGCATTGATAATCAATTGTGGGATGACATAGTTGGCTTCATGGAATCCAGACCTTTCAGCAAAATCGCCTCCAACTGGCTTGAAACGCATGCACCAGCCTGCGAGAGAAGGTATTTCGAGATGAAGCAGGTGTGCCAGACGATGGAGGAGATGGGGCTTTCCCCTGTGATGTCATATGCAACAGAGCAGGTGTTTAAAAAGTCCGTTGACAAGGGACTTAAGTCTAGGTTCACTAGGAAAGCGAATGATTATGGTCAAGTGATCGAAGCTTTGGTTGACAAGGCTGAATAGGAGGGTTTGCTTATGAGGAAAACGACCCAGCTGAAGAACATGCTGACTTCTCCGCAGCTGGAATTCATATTGGAAGCCCATAATGGGATGAGCGCGAAGATCGTTGAGGAGGCAGGGTTCAAAGGCATTTGGGGAAGCGGCCTTACGATTTCCTCCGCCCTTGGAGTGCGCGATAGCAATGAGGCCAGCTGGACGCAGGTGCTTGAGGTGCTTGAGTTCATGAACGATGCCGTCAATATCCCGATACTGCTTGACGGAGACACCGGATATGGGAACTTCAACAACTTCAGAAGGCTCGTAAGGAAACTAGAGCAGAGGGGAATTGCTGGCGTATGCATTGAGGACAAGTTATTTCCTAAGACGAACTCCTTCATCAATAGCACCAGCCAACCTCTTGCGGACATTGCTGAGTTCGTAGGCAAGATCAAAGCGGGCAAAGATACGCAGAGCGACCCTGACTTCTGCATAGTCGCAAGGATAGAATCTTTCATAGCAGGTTGGGGTCTTGAGGAAACGCTTAAAAGGGCTAGGGCATACTACGAAGCTGGCGCGGATGCGCTGTTGATTCACAGCAGGCTCTCAGTACCGGATGAAATCCTCTCGTTCATGAGCGAGTGGAAGGACACCTGCCCTGTGGTGATAGTCCCTACTATGTACTACGCTACTCCGACCGAAGTATACGAAAAGGCCGGAATATCCCTTGCCATATGGGCCAACCATATGATGAGGACCAGCGTGGTGAGCATGAAGAAGACGGCAACGACAATATTCAGTGAGCGCTCCATTAGCCCTATCGAAAAGGAAGTAGCAAGCGTAAAGGAGTTGTTTAGGCTCCAAAACAACAAGGAGCTTGAAGAAGCTGAGAACAAGTATCTTCCGAGATAGCGGGCTATTATTGGAGGTTCTGATGGAAGATTACGTAAGGGTCCAAGTAGGGGAACTCAGGGAAATAGCCAGGTCGGTGTTCGCAATAAGAGGTGTAGCAAAGGATTGCACCGAGGTATCCGTAGATGTCCTAGTGGAGGCAGACCTTAGAGGGCATTCATCACACGGGCTGCTGAGGCTTCTGAAATGGGCGCCGGGCATAGAAGAAGGTGCTATAGCCAAGGACAATCTGATTAAAATCGCTGGAGGAAGGGGCTCCGTCATCCTGTTCAATGGCAACAGGACATTGGGACCAGTTGCGGCGATGTCTGCGATGGAAGCCTGCATGCAGCGAGCTAAGTGCACAGGAATCGCTGCGGCTTGTGTCACTGGTGCTTCCCATATTGGCATGCTTGGATATTACGTGGAGAAAGTAGCTTCATACGGTGCCATAGGAATCGTGATGTGCAACACAGAGCCAGCACTGGCCCCGCCCAACTGTATGAACAAAATGCTAGGAACCAATCCAATAGCAATAGGTCTGCCTAGTTCAAGCGGAGAGCACATAATAGTCGATATGGCAACCAGCGTCCATGCAAGAGGCAAGGTCATCGAAGCCCAGGAAGCTGGCTTGGAGATACCTCTTGGCTGGGCTCAGGGGGCAGATGGAGAACTAACAACGGATCCCAGAGAGGCACTGAAAGGGGCGCTGCTACCCTTCGGAGGAATCAAGGGATACGCCTTGTGTCTGGCGATAGATCTTATTTGTGGTGGGATGTCTGGAAGCGCGGTGGGATCGCGTGTAACAGGTTCGAACGAAATGAGAACCCCCTCAACTCGCGGGGACTTCTTTATGGTAATAGACCCTGACTCCACTGTTGGCAGCCAAGCGTTCACTGAGAAGGCCGATACCCTTATCGCTGAGATGAATGCAGCTAGGACAAAGGATGGGGAGCGGCTACTTCTTCCAGGGGAACCGGAGAGGATGACAAGAAGCGAAAATATGGCGAGAGGCGTCCCCATACTTCAAAAAACGCTGGATAAGCTTCGATTTCTAGCATCTGAAAAATCGATATAAAAGTAATGACCGGAAGATCAAGCAGGCGCCTCAGGGCGCCTTTTTGCATAAGGCGCATTTAGAACGACACAATACCTACTATGCTAGCTGTTAGGATTTGTTAAGGTGATGCTGTAGAATATGCTTATTACCAGGTAAAGCATTACTGAAAGGGTACTTTCTTATGGCACTTAAGAACAATATCGAAAGAGAGATGACCAACAAGCTCTTCAAGATGATGAGTCTTGAGACGATGGATAAGCACTACTCCTTCTACAATAACCTTAACACGATTCCCGAAGTCAAGGAGCTTAACAACCGTTTCTAGATTGCCCTAAGCATCGAGCATGGGAGCACCTACGCCAGGTGGGATAGGATACCAGAATGTACGTGGAGTAAGAAGAGCGGATATATAGCGTACCGAATATCAAGAGACAAAGGAGCATATACTAGGATTAGGTACTAGGTAGTTGCAAATCCTCTTTCTGACAGTATGTTATAAGGACTTGAATGCGTTGAATTACTGGGCATGAGCTTTATAATCTGCTACGAAAATGCTACGGATTATTCAGAAAACCATCGAAGACAACAGGAAACTGAAGTCCGTTATAAGTTACAGGATTCGAAATATATGCAGTCTAGTAAGCAATTACGAGTACTAGCGAACACAGATGACTCTCTTGGTAACTGACTTTTAATCACTTGCTCATGTAAACAGTACTTTGGTCCTCCCTAGGTATAGGAATCAATAGTAACCATAACAAGAAGTGCTAAAACACCTATGGCAGGATGTATCGAATAAGCAGCTAGGCAATGTTTACTATGATTAGATCAACTAACTATTAATCAGTGGGTCCGGGGTTCGATTCCCCGGTGGCGCACCAGATAAATAGAAGTTAGATATAAGGTGAGCGAAGATGAAAGGTCTTCGCTCACTTCCTCATTCTCTACACTTTGCGTTAAATACCTGATAGATATACGTATTATATATACACCTTATCTTCGCCGAATAGCAGATTAGCCAGATTAGATGCTACTTTCTCTTTGTGACCAGGAGCGATCTCGGCTTTCCCCTTTTCTTTTGTGCGACTTACGTTTGTTTAGTGAATATACTGTGCATTCATCGTTTAGCGCGTGCTTATAATTATCATCTGATTAATGTGGACTATGCTCGTTTTTTTTCTGTTTGTCTTCATATGCTTTTGTCATTTTACTCATTAAATTGCCCATTTTTAAGGGAAATATATAACACAGCATGGTCTGTAATTTCTGTCCAAAGCTATGACAAATGATATATGACTTTTTATTAATTCTCTTTGCCAAGCCTATTCCAACCTTCTTTGGGTCAGCCATAAATTCTTTGGGAATAGGAAGTGGACTTGCAGATTTTGTGTTTGTAAGTGGAGGATGAAAAATATGAAACTTAATGCCATAGTCTGCATATTCTATATTTAAGCATTTTGCTAGAGATTCAATCGCACCTTTGGTGGAAGCGTATGAACTAATGTTCATAAAACCCATGACCCCAACACCTGAACTTGTAAAGATGACTTTACCTTTCTTTTTCTCCTTCATGTACGGCAATACGGCTCTTGATAGATTTATCGCACCAAAATAATTAACATTAAAAACTTGATGATAAGTTTCATTATTTGTCAATTCTAATGAATCAAATGTGCACAAGCAGGCGTTATGTATAGCACAATCAACAGAGCCAAATCTGTCTACACTTTTTTTAATGCTTGCTTCTACGAGGTCAGCATCACTTATGTCGCAAACTAACGGCAAAATATTACCAGAGAGTTTATTTAAGTTTTCTATCTCTAAATCTAATACAGTTACATTATATCCGTTGCTGAGTAGTTCCTCTGTCATGTAGTATCCAATGCCTTGATTTGCTCCAGATATAACTATATTTTTCAATTCATCTTTCCTCGCAAAACATAAATAGTACTTGTTAACATTAAATTAATTTAATAGCATAAATTGTTACATTATTCAATTGATATGACCACCTAGAAAGAGCCAAGAGAAGCTTGAGGAAAACGATAAAATTCAATAGGGGGCATTACGATATGGAAAAGCAGAACTACACACCAGAGCAGATAATCGTGAAGCTCAGGAGCATTGAGATCCTTAGCAATCAGGGCAAGACCGTTGCGGAAGCCGTGCACCAGGAGGAGGCTGCTGATTGTGCGAGATGCTTGCACGTACACAATGCAGGAACTCACGGACTACAGATGGGACTCGAAGGCCGCGGCCACGGGCGTGGAGAGGCCGCTAAAGCGAAATGACCACGGCGCCGATGCGCTGCGGTACGCAGTGTCGACGCTGTGGCCAAGGATTGCCAAGGTAAACAAGATTTCAATGAGAGCGGATTTGCGTATCTACTAGACTCAATTAAATGAACTTCTTTGATGCAACATCAAAGAACAACTCTATTACGCCGAAGTCCTCTAGAGTAGGAGAGGAATGGTCTACGCCTAATGAAACCTTGGCTTGCTGTAGTGCATCTTCCATGTCTCTTCTACTCGTGGGTTTATAAGTGCAGTCGTTGATTATATTTAAAAAGATTAGATAGGCATCAAGTTTGAACTCTTCCTTAAATATAAATAGATGAGCAAGCCTATTGGCGAACTGATAGTAGGTTGTAGTCCAATTATTTATTGGAGTGGCTCCTAGATGTTTCTGCGTTTTGCTAAAAGTATTCCTGATAATCGCAAGGGATGCTGGGCTCGTCGCTCCTGTTGAGCCTTTTTTCATTTCGTCCTTATGGGCTTTCGCTTCAACTAATAGGAATATTCTTTTGGCATCAACTTGCTGATCAGAACAACCAGCTTGCTGCTTGCATTCAATATAGCCTAGTGCATCCCACTGTGAACCTTGGGTTTTAATCGGCCAAAATCCCAAAAGACTCCTATGAATACACAGCTTTCTCAACATATCATCGCCATCATACTCGCAAAAATCGTCTTCTTCCAAAGGTGAAACCCATTCTATTATGCATTCACCTACATTTGGTATATGCTTCTTAATTTCGCTGGCGAATTTCTTTAACAAACTCCTATCATTAGTTAGCATCCGTATCCAGTACTGACTGCCCTTAGATAGGAGCTTTACTTTGTTTCTCCCCATGCTACTCTCCTCCTTATGTTTTATGTCTATTAGTAAAAATCTGAATCGACAGTCTTTAAACATCATGGCTTATTGGAACCTGATGTAAAAGCGGTGCAAAACAATGGAATCCGGATAAGAATAACGGTCAATGACTCCTGCAATAGCCCACACTAACAGGCAACCATGAATTATTGTCTGCCATGATGAAGTGATAGTCACGATCGGAGATCTTTCCTACCTTAATAGTCCTTCTACTTACAAGTCCCTTGAAATGCATGAAGATATCGTGGTATTGATAGCCGTTTATCATCAAGCCTAATAGCTCATCACCGGGTGTCAGGTTATAGAGGATCCTGTCCTGACGCCTAACGAATTCTTTATGGTCAATCGACAAAATTCGATTCATGGCTTCTTGATCTATCAAGTACTCGCCATAAAGGCTTAAATGACTATTCAAATCTAGCGCCCAGCCAAAGCTACTGGCCTTTTCAATATCGAGTAGTATGGAGGCACTTACATTCCTGTCTATCACATTCAGTAAATCAGAAGGGTCATGGCCATAATGAGACAGCCCTAGGCTTAGCAATGCCTTGTAGCTTTGGTATTCGACAGGTACTTCCTGAGACCACAAGTGAAGCAGTATGCGTTCCTCGGCATCAGTGAAGTGGTATACGTACCAGTTCGCCATACATTCAGACCAAGTAGCAGGGTGTCTTTTCGTACTATTCCTGGCCTGGATAATAGGGAACATGTGATGTCCAATTTCATGAGATAAGACAATTTTTAAGCCGGCCCTGAAAAGCTTTTCCTGGCTATTAAAGAACCTATAATGGCGGTGCTCCGGATCATATTTTGGGAATTTTAGACCGATAATGCTGCGATATACATTCTCTGGATATAGCACTATCAGTGGTGCATCGCCTATGGTTTTTATGTCTCCCATAAGTTCATCAGAAAGAGAGCGGAAATAGGTCGGGCCTTCACTCGTCATTTGTAAGTAACGTAAGAAACCCAAGGCGCTGCCGAAGTATTGACCGCAGAAGTCATGATAGAAGGTGCGTTTCACCGAACGTGATTTTTCGGAAACCAAATCTTTATGATGACCAGCGTAAATTCTGTCTGCAACTGGCAATAACGTATCATTACCGAAATCACCGAGATCCCATGGCCATTTAAGAGGGATGTCCGAAAATGGCTCAGTTTCAACACTCGGTTTCCCATCCTCGTTCTGAGGACAATCAACCAACCAATAGTAATCCGGTCTTGGCCCTGCCTCCACATCCCCGCTTCTTGGAATCGGGAGAGGCAGGTTGTTCTTGCATGAATTGTGGACTGAAAGCAGGGAAGTTCCCATAGTACCTGGCATGATAACCAAGTATCGAATTTTGCTGAGTCTGTCCATAACGCTTTTTGATCCGTTCGGGATGAGCAGGCCCTCAGGTGAATACTTTAATACAGTTCTCTCGCTGGTCAGGTCCTTCCATAACTGAAGGATTTCTTGTTGTAAGGATGCATCATAAGAATCAGAGCCCGGGTAGTAGGGGGTAAAATCATAGTACTTCGGCGCTGGAAGTGACATTGAACCGCTCCTTTCTGCTAGAGCTATAGGTTTCGGGGGCAACCTCATCTCCTTCAATTCAGATCAAGCGATGGGCATATGCAATATCAGGCAGAATGCCTATTAATTTGCGCCAACGTCGGTGGGAATATATCAAATGTAGGAGGCACCTTGAGAAGCATATAGTCTCTGTAAAACATAACTGTGTCATTATAGGAAGATTCGCGCTTTTCTCATTTTCTTCAAATCAACTGCTAATCCTGCTTGAAAGTAAAAATCATAAAAGTAAAAATGCCTTTTTCCTTAGTGCTAAATGCCCCAAGTTGCGATTCTCTTATTAGGAAAACCATGGGAGGTGTCGTATGGCCAAGACCGGCAGAAGAATGGCAAAGTAGTCTGCTTCCTCCACCCGCTCCACAGACGCCCTCCGTCGCCAGGATTCTGGGTAAAACATCGCTATGTCGGGGGTGACGCTACCCTCTACACGCACCGAGCCGGACCTTGCGGCCATCCGCGCCCTCTGCAACGGCACGATACCAAGCAGCCGCTCGGCTCCTTCATAGAGGCGCCCATTATAGACCTCCTGGCATCTTTCATCGGCATGCCGCGCCTAATCTCCAACCACAACGGGACCGAAGAGGTAGTCGCCTCTGCGTCCCGAACCATATCCGACAGTTCGGACAAGGTCCTGGACCTACACCGAGCGGCGCTCCGCGATGGATCCGCCTAGTTGCTCATAGGCTACGAGCGCTCTGCAGGGCAACGTTCGTACGCGGATATGTGGACCCCGGCATGCTAAATCTAAAAAGACACATCAAGTCGCAGGTCATTAACCGGGTGTCGACAAAAGGCTATGCGAAGATGGGAACGGATGATGAGAGCAGGCAGGTGCTCACAAGCTTTGACCTGGTGAGCCTGGACCCGGCCCCGAGGCTGAGGAATGGGACGGAATCGCTGATCATTGCGAGGGATATGAAAGACGGGAAGGAGGAGTATAGTTTGGCGGACGATGGCAGGGAAGACGGCAAGGACGAGGTGACTGGGAAGATCGATCCCGAGACGGGCGAGGCGGTGGCCTTGCTGGGGGCTAATCCTGTAGCTAGGGTGCGCGACCTCACGGTTATGGAGGAGAAGGTCAAGATGCAGGAGCGTGAGGGTGAAGGTACATGCGGCAAGTCGGTCAAGGCCGGGGAGCTGTTCCGCTTGGATGGCTGTATTGGCATAGCGTAGTCGAGCGCCGATGCCGCGGTGGAAGGATCCGGGGAGCCGGTGGCCCAGTCGATCGAGGATTGCGTCGTGTCCACGAGCAAGCTCAACGGGCTGATGGCTTTTAACGCATTGGACAGCTGCTACTGGGACATCGCTGAGGGCGTAATCACGACCACGGAGAAGTACGGCAACACATTTATCGGGGTGTGCGTGAGGGGCTTGGTGGACGGCACGGTGCAATAAAGCTAGCGCCGCAGCCGGGGCACACTGCTACACCACAGGAGGCGATCGAGGACGCGACCGACTGCGCGGGCGAGGACGTCCCCGGTCTTTTTGCAAGCCTGAATGCAGGGTTCAAGGCCAAAATCAACGAGGTGCTGGCGGCGATAAGGGCCGCGGGCATAATTGCGGGCGAATCTGAATAAGGAGGAGGTGAATAGGATAGAGGAAGTGAGGATCTACTCTGAGGGAGCGGCGAAGCCCCCGGACAGGAAGCTCGACATATCGTACAAGATAGGCGGGAAGTCGGAGACCATACAGGTCCCCTACAGGGACGGCAGGGCACCGAGGCCCGAGATGGCAAGGTTCACGGACACGATCACCTACGACCAGGTGAAGAGCGCGGTGCAGTACATGGCGATAGGCATGGCCTTCGCCCAGGACGAGGTGCCGCTGCTGGGAGCTCGATCTACGACAGCGCCAATAACCCGGACTTCCCCAGGGTGTTGGGGCCGGACGAATTCTTCCAGGGCGAGGTCGTGTTCGCCGAGGCGCTGGAGGGCGAGGAGCTACCGCACGCGAGCGTGGCCAAGAAGACAAGCGACGTGCTGGTCATAGGAAGGACGGGTGCGGTAGCCGAGATCACGAAGGACGCCCTCATCTTCGGGGAGACGTGGAGGCTCGGCGGCTGGGCCGAGGCGATGGGGCGGGCGGACAGGAGGCTGCAGAATCACATCAGGTTCTACCCGATCCTGAACGGCAGCTACACGAAGCAGACGACGGGCACGGTCTACAAGAACGTGGACAGGTCCAACGGCATCGAGGGGGATTACGACTACACCAGGACGGTGTACGAGACGCTGAAGAAGGCGCTCATCGCGACGGCTGTGGCGAAGAGGCCGGCGACGGTCATAGTCTGCTCGCTAGCGGACAGCTTCGTGATACGCGAGATCATGAGCGGGGTGAGGACTCCGGCGGGGCTGACCTCGCCGCTGCCGGGTGTGAAGGCGATCGAGGTGTACGACGGGTCGAGTGTGACGGTGAACAACGAGACGACGACCTATGAAGGTGTGACGGCGGGGACGATCTACCTTGTGAAGCCGTTTGGAGGATTCAAGGAGAGGGAGAAGCAGAAGCTGATGCTCAGCATGGGCGAGCCTGACCTGAGCTGCGATATAGCGCAGTAGATCGTGGGCGACAGCTACAGGGGACACCTGGTGGACTTGGCGAACAACGTGCAGAAGGTGACGATACCGATGCTGTAGGTAGAAGGGGGCTGTCAGATTAAGGCAGCCCCCTTTAAGATTTGTTACCAGGTGTCATCACATCTCCATGCGATTTCCAGATAGAAAAAGTCAATATGGCCAGTATCTATTGCATACTCATCAGCTACACATAAATGATAGGTTCCATTAGCTAGTTTATTAGTGAATGGAGAAGTAGTAGTAAAGCCTGCCCACATTTCTTTAGGAGTTGATGTCTGTGCTCCAGATGGATAATAAGTTAGACTTTCATACCAAACGGAGTCTCTGATTATATCGGCCCACACAACTAAATCATTAAAACATGTATGGGTTACTCCGTATTCAACATATACGGCCGTTATATAAGCTTTTGCTTTTAAACTAGAAACAGTTATTGTAGACACCGCCCATTGCCCAGAAGAGCGACCATTATCCGGGATATTATAATCTGTTTCATTCGTCGGAGGGATATACGTGTCTGTTAAAGGAAGACCAGTAGCTGAGAGAGTCTTTGATTTCCCTCCGGCAGAAGCTGTAATTATCCCTGTCACAGCTTTCTTAAAGGTTAGCTTATTTGACCCTGAACTGGATGAATACTGCAGGATACCTACAGAATTTGAAGCGCTCCAACTGAAAGTTGTACTAATGAAGTACCCGTATTGATCCCAGGCTTTTGCTGTAAATGTACTCGAGGTGGTGTCAAGAAGGCCACTAATGCTGCCTGTATCAAGCGTAATGACGTCTATTACACTCTTAGGCGTATTAATCGTAAATCTACCAGATGCCTCAACTGAGCCTTTTTTTGCGAATGCTTCAATTACTGCTGTACCATCGCCACCAACAATAGCCCCAGTCACAGTGATTGTGATTTGTCTAGTACTACCAGAACCGGTACTATCAAGAACAACATCTGCACTAATGTATGCGTTTTGAGAAATCAACCTTAAACCCCAGCTATCTGCAGATATTGTGTTATCATATTGGTCATATGCAGTTGCAGTGATAGTTTTCGTTTTTGAAGTCATGTTAGCAGGATTGGGAGAAACTACTACACTTGCTAGAGTCTTAGTAGCCTTTACTGTTACATTAGTATCGTCACCAATAGATGTGTTATTTACAGCCTTAGCCCATACCTTACCATTCCTATCTGAGCTACCAATAGTTACATCTGCTGCAGTGAACGTAGTTGGGTTGTTTGAAGAAGAAGATAAGGTACCTATAGTATCCCCAGTTATACTCCAAATCACTGGTTCTCCAGCCATCTCTACTGAGTATTGGTCATATACCTTTGCTGAGAAGCTGGTACTCTCGGTTCCGTAAATTGTCAAGGAACTAGGCGTTACAGCAACACTGCTGGGTCTGGATGCCTGCCTTGATATTGTGCCAGTACAAGCTGGACTCGTCAGCGTACTGTAAGCTGCAGTGACAGCTGCCGAATCCGGGTTCGTCCCGGGGTCTCCGGCTGTGAATGTCGTGCTTGATCCGGGGTTAGGTGAGAATGTGCCTTTACCACCTGTGATTGCCCAAGTATAGCTTACAACAGGCATCTCTACATCAAATTGGTCATAAAGCTTGGCACTGAAGTATTTCTGCTCGCCATGTACAAGAGTCCAGTCGCTGGACTGCACAATGGCAATCCTGGTGGGTATCCTTTCGACATCATCAACTGTGACAGGTACAGTATTCGACTGTATCGTAGCTCCCAACGAATTGATCTGGCTTGCCGAAATCACCCCGGATTTGGGAACGCCTGTTGAGGTTGCTGTGAATGTGGTGTTGGTGCCGGGGTTGGGCGAGAATGTACCGGTACTGTTGCTTGCGCTCCATGTTGGACTTGGGGTGAAGGCTACCCCGTACTGGTCAAGACCAGTTGAGGAGAATGACTTAGTGTTACCCTTGGTAATACTGAAGGAATCAAAGGGGGATATGGTGAGAGTTGTCAGCACAGCATCCTGCCTGGTTATGGTACCAGTGTTCGGCATGCTCGTTAGCGTACCGTAAGTTACAGTGATGGATACTAAATCCGGACTAGTTCCGGGGTCTCCGGCTGTGAATAACGTGCTTGTTCCAGGGTTAGGCGAGAATGTGCCGTTACCACCTGTGATTGTCCAAGTACAGCTTACAGAAGGCATCTCTACATCAAATTGGTCATAAAGCTTGGCACTGAAGGATTTTGTTTCGCCATGTTTTAGAGTCCAACCGCCGGACTGCACAATGGCAATTCTTGTTGGTATCCTTTCGACATCATCAACTGTGACAGATACAGTATTCGACTGTATCGTAGCTCCCAACGAATTGACCTGGCTTGCCGAAATCACCCCGGACTTGGGGACGCCTGTTGAGGTTGCTGTGAATGTGGTGTTGGTGCCGGGGTTGGGCGAGAACGTACCGGTACTGTTGCTTGCGCTCCATGTTGGACTTGGGGTGAAGGCTACTCCGTACTGGTCAAGACCGGTTGAGGAGAAAGATTTAGTGTTCCCCTTGGTAATACTGAAGGAATCAGAGGGGGATATGGTAAGAGTTGTCAGCACGGCGCTCTGCCTGGATATGGTGCCAGTGCACGCCGTACTCGTTAGCGTACCGTAAGCTGCAGTGACAGATGCCGAATCCGGGCTCGTCCCGGGATCCCCGGCTGTGAATGTAGTGCTTGATCCGGGGTTAGGTGAGAATGTGCCGTTACCACCTGTGATTGCCCAAGTGAAATTCGCGAGGGTAATTTGATTGTTAAATTGATCGTATAATTTAGCGCTGAAGATCTTTGTATCTCCGTGTTTTATTGACCAGCCATTTGTTTGGTCAATTACTATGGATGTTGGGATCTGCACATAAGTAACGTAGATACTGGCTAGAGCATAAACCTTGCCGTCAGGAGAAGATGCTTTCAATTGGGCGTTACCTGCTGCATCAGTGTTGACACGTGTTGTTGGGCCGGTTGTATTAGTCAGGCTTCCAATGTCATCACCTAACAGCTCCCAAAAGGCCTCATTATAGGGAACGTTTCCTCCTGCAGATGATTTGAAGGCGGAGAAGTCAATCGGATCTCCTACGGTTACCTCAATTGTTGATGGTGTTATTGAAATTCTAGATGGGTTGCAACCAGATGTAAATATCAAGCCGATAATGGTAATTAGAGAGAAGCAGAATACTGCAGCTCTTCTCACTTTAATCCCCCTCTATGTTTTGAATATTAACCACATCGTAGTATTTGACACTATAAATAATTTTCCTTCTATTGGTATATGATTCATTACATTACAATATTGGACATAGCAAACATCAACTACTGATTATGTATCAGCAACCATCATAAAGAAAAATGCAGTTATTAAGCCAAAGAGAAACTGAGAATCAAGATGAATCTATGCTTGAGCAGGTAGTATAAAAATGAGAATGAAGGGCGCTCTATAAAACCCTCTTATCAGAAGTGCGTACATACATCTATCAACTACCAAGTTTGAAAGAAGCAACATCCTATGCCTTCTTGACGAACCATAATCCAGTAGCCTCTTCTCCAGGAAGAACCTGACCATATCCCGGCATGAGCCACTGACCTCAATAATGTTAGTTATCTCCGCGAGTTAGCTCATGAAAGCCGACCGCCTCATATCTCAATTGCCTGTATAACCCATAGAAATCGAATCCGAGAGCTACATATTCTAGTCCACCTCTGAGATCTTGGACTACTGCAAGGAGTATTCCAGGCACTATGCTAAGCCTGCAAGTGTTGGTATCGGTATAATGCTCAGCATGGGCGGGCCTGACCAGAGCCGTGGGATAGCGCAACAGATCGTGGGCGACAGTTATAGGGGACACCTGGTGGATGTGGCGAACAACGTGCAGAAGGTGACGATACCGACACTGTAAGGGTGCGGCCTCGAAAATCGAGGCCACTACTTAATATAGACAGTGCTTTGGTGGTTAAGCGGGCTGTATCATAGATCGGATATCTGATAGAAAAGAAAAACGGATGCATGTAAAAATACACACATCCGCTTAAATATCCTAATGAGTTTGCAAAGTATTGCTAATGCTTATAGCAATAACATGCGCGGAAAGCGCCAAAGCATTGTCTGTATAGATTAGCGCTTTTGATATTCCCTGTAAATGGGGATATAAACGACACTAGTAGATGCCTTCTGATTTCCAACCATCTAGTAACAAGCATCCAAGAAGCCTATTCGAAGAACTAGACATTGACATTGATATGTCGTAATAGTACATTGTTGTTACAACATTTCCAAAAATTCCCCCTAATAATGACAACTGAATATCTGCGTTGATTTCGTATCGTTCTTTGAAAAATGAACATTGATGTTACGGGTCCTCTATCAATTATCGGCATTGTGGGCTTAAGTTCCTGCTGCCCTGCCTATTAGAAATGATTTAGCAAACCGGAGATGCAATTCCGAAGGAAGATGATTAATATGCCTATGAACAAACCATGGTACATATTAGTGGATGAATTCATCAACCGCATTGGCAAAGAAGAATATGTAAATGACTATCAGACTCCCATCAGAAGATTATCCCCTGGTGAATGCGGAGGAGAATATCAGTACGGATGGCCAAGGAAAAAAAGGATTATCGAATCGATTTATGTCGGTGTTGATTGCTCCAGGACCGGAGGATCTGACGTATTCTTCGTCCCATTGTGTAGACTGGGTACCAAGTTTAGGAAGTTGTATGACGCAGATAACAATCCTCAGATCATCGTTCATGGGAATGGGGATAAGTTACAACTAAACGTCTTCGCAAGTATGCCGCAGATCGAAACAGGGCTGTTCAAGTTTGCACAGAAGAATGAAACGGATTTTGACATGCATCAATACGTTGGCGCTGCAATCTCCTCCTCTGGTTTTAAAAGGGAGTATGTTGATGGATACATCATGTTGTTATCACAGGAACCGTCAGAAGAACCTAACGATAAAGAAAAAGCCTTCCTAAAAGAGATGGGCAAAAAAGTACTATGGTTAATTCCTGACTGGATTGAACTGAAATATAAGGGCGATGTTCTTAGTCAATGGGACGGACAGTACCTTGAAAGAGCTGCTTTCTTCCCCAAGAGGCAGCGATAACCAACTCAACGCTATGCTTGCTCATGTCAATTGCTTTATGTTCCTTAAGTATCATCAATTTATAAAATATTGATAAAAGGTTCCTCATTGGAAAGGGATTTCTAATCGCTGAGAAGAAGAGTCAATGCGACAGTAATGGATTCGTGGCTGTAGCGGCGTTTTCCCAAAGTCCATAATGTGAATAAAAAACGGATGCTTATTGGTTAAACTACGGGATACCAGAATATTAGCTACATAAGAGCTGACTTTCGAAATGTAGCTAGACATCGGAGATAAGTCATAGCTATAAACCTCTTATGAAAACATCACAACTGCTTGTTTTATTTATCCCCGGTAAATACTTGAGATTATTAAGAGAGGATCGAATATGGCATATAAGAAGGCACTTCTTGCTTTCATGGTCATTATGACTGTACTGCAGCTGAAGGTAACAGCATATAACGCAGATTACCCTCCCTATTTATTTAAGGACGGAGCACCTAACTGCATCCAGGCTGAACTTTTGGTATCTGAAAGAGGTGAACAATTCTATAGGTCCAAGGATGGACAGATCAAAGCAGTGTTGATCGAGGGACATGACTATAACGATGTCATGCTATATGACGGAAAGAACAAACTGCCCCTGGTATGGGATTGGTATGTTCACAGTATTTATTGTTATGACGTGGATGGAAACGGCTATAAGGATTTTATCATTTTACACTATAGCAGGATGAACGGCCTTGGACTGGAAGGTGATGCGGTCGAGATCTTTCTAAAGATGAATACCAGTGAATATGTCCATATCTTCTATGGGACAACGTACTCAGGAATAGAAGATTTCTTGGACCTAAATGGAGATGGTAAAGCAGAAGTCATAATACCCGGTTTCTATTATGGGAACAAGCACAACTTCTTCACCTATAGCATATATGAATTCGATAAAGGCAAGCTGGTCAACGCAGATGCAAAGTATAAAGGATTTCCGAAGTTCGTCTGGTTTACCTTCGAACCTAATGACAGAAATACGACAAGTATAGATGCTGCTACGAAGGAGCGGCTTGTGAAGGAGAAGGATGATTCCATACAGTACGAAATTATTAGGTTCTAGCGCCTTAAGCAGCCAATATTAGAGCACTCTCGGTACAGGCGCCTGAGCACTTCATGATTTACAATTCATAGTTTCTGTTAGTTATTTATATGGAAAGGAGATTATCACATGCCTATACCTTTCCCCAATTATTTTGAATTTGAATCAATCAATGCAAACTACCAGCTTAACCCCGAAACTAAAGAGTATTTAACCGATATTTGGAGATACATGACCAGAGGCTCAGTCATTACGAGCAGATGCCCAGAGGGCTTGTTTACTCCAAACGGCGTTAAAGGTATCCAGGATAAAATGGAAGAAGTCAGGTATCTAGCAATAGTACCCAGAGATCTAGCTGAAGAAATCAGGAAGATAATCGTAGAATATGTAAGCAGAAACCGCTTACAAATTCAACGACTCGAAAATGAACAAGAAGACCGTCCAGATGAAGTCCACCCAATGACAGAATGTCCCTCATATGATGAAACGAATAGAGAAATGGACGACAATGATCCATATCCTGAACTGCCTTGTCCTTGGCCTTGGGAAATCGGTACGTTTAGTGAGCAGGAACAGCCAATCGTTGGATATATAATGAGGCCGACTCAAGGGATAATACGTAACCAGAGAGGATTCCTTAGTGCCAGATATATCATCACTTACGATTACTGTGGTCAGTACTTCGGAAGCGCCAAGTACTTCTATCATTTCTTGGAAGATATTCCTGGAATGAACAATTATTCGGAAACTCTTAAGAAACTAAAGGAATGCATTGATAGCAATGGTGATGCTCCTCTGATAGTACTGTGCTCAGAGAATATCGTTAAGTCATTATCAAGACTTCAGATCCCATCGCTGCCTGACTATTACGATATTGATTCAGTAGATTTCAGCTATTACTTCGGTTTAAAGAAGGTGTTGATCCATGAGATGGGACATCATGTCTTCCCGGTCATCACTGCAGGCAATAGTAGTAGGAACGTAAGCTGGCCTGAATGTATGGCAAATTGGTTCTGCCATCATTTCCTGGATGATAAAGAGCGCTTTATCCTGCATATCTGGTCATTGCATCAGCCGGTTCAATATCAGTGTTACAAAGCGCTGCTGGGCCTATCTATGAGTGATGATATGCATTGCTTGCTTGGATCTCTTCCTTCGCAACTAAGGAACGAGATGATAATTGATAGTGAAAAGATGTGCAGCTTCTATAGACTAATCGACAGAACGAGCTACATAGATATGGAGGGTATGTATTTAATAGACAGATTTATGCTCGATGATATCATTCGCTCTCAGAATGATTTACGAAAACCGCAAAAATACCTTATTACACACGCGGAAGCTCTGTTCAAATACTTAATAAGAGATGATCAATATAGAACAATATTTGATGAATACACTCAGAGAATAAGGACCCATGTATTATCAGCTCGTCGTGCAACGAAGAGCGAGTATCACAAAATGCTCATAGAAGAGGGTAAAAAAACTCCATCAAGCCTTGGTTTCCTGAGAAGAAACAATGATGACTGACTAACAGTATCTGCACCTCATGAGTGATTACTAGGACAAGGATGATGGGTAAAAATGTTCGTGGTAGTCTGCTTGATACTCATGATACTGAACCTTATCAGTATGGCTCTCGACGTCGAAATGGGGGTACTGATAAATTGGATATTATGGGCGCTGGGCGGTATCGGGGTGTTTTGCCTGCTGATAGCACTGCTGAAGGGCAGGAAGGGCAACGCAAACGTCACATGGTATGATGCGTACAAGTCATTAGAAGTACGCGACGAAGTAATGTCGGATATGTTTTATAAAATGAACTCCATACGCCATTCTACAGAAGCCCGGAGCCAGGACTGGTACTTTACTATTAACCACTGTAAGGGACTAGTGATAAAATACGATCACTTATTCGACCGGTACTATATTGCCGGACTTGCCAAGGTGGAGGGGTACATCGATGACCTGCAAACATTGGTAAAAAGGTCAATCAAAGAGGAGAAAAAGTGGAGTCATTATGATGGTATGTACAGGCTGACCTACTATATTGATCTTAGGGATTTCAAGGATTCTAGCGATTGGGATAGTCACGTGAAAGTGATTTAAGGTAGTAACCCAAGGGTAAGCATAAAATCGACGTAAACATTGAACTATAAAGCTGATGGAGCTTTACTGAACATAACCTAGAGATATGAATATTGAAACAGACACTAGATACGAAATTGGAGTAAATGATTAAGTAGACAATCCCATACTAAAATGAAGAGAGCGTGTAGATTCTAGCTATTCCAAATTCTGTTTCCGTAAAAGGAAAAGCAAAAATCTACACACTCTCATTACGTACTAAAATAAATCTTTGCAGTGAATCGAATTAAGTACTTCTTTGACAGATTTTTTAATGGGTTCATCCTTTTTCGCCCAGATACACACGATATAGTTCGGGTCATCTACATTATTGGCATCGAATAATACGAGCCCGATACCACTATGTTTGCATAAAGCCTCGATTCTACTTTTAGTTTCGCTTTGCATCGAATTAGGTAGCACTATGTATACCAAGTGACAGAATTCCTTATATGAATTGGCCTGGCCAAAAGATTCCATAACTGACGCAATATCTGAAGATGTTTTTATCTCTGCTGACACTATCTCCATTGGATATTTGTACCTATCATCATCCTTAGGTTTACTAATGCCAAACACATCTGGTGTTCTCCATTTCTTCACAAAGTAATTACGACCTAAAGGGATAGCTTTAGTTGCTTCCTCCATATCATTTTGTAAAAAATATGCGAATGACAGATAGAATGCTTCTTCACTGATTACGGTAGGAGTTGGATTGGTTCGTTGATTATTGACACTGGAAGCTGTAGGTGCTGCTGAAGAACTGGCCGTAATATTCACACAAGCAGGTGTTTGTGCTCCCGCTGACCCCTTTAATGCTACAACCCCTCTACTGATTCGTTCAACAATTTTGCTTCGTTTATCAGCAATATTCCAGATTGCATTACCAATCGTACCCAAGTCATACTTGCCACCTAGATTGTCATATACACGCTTCTTCAATTCCGACATCCCAATTCCTTCAGGCATATCCGTAATAATCTTAACCGCTATGTCTATTATAGAAGAGTAACTAATAGTATTACCTGCTCTGCTTGCCAAATGGTTCACCTCCAAGAATAAAGCAATTTGAAAGTGTACGTAAAATGGACAATTCTAATTGGATGATTGGGGATTTTAATTCAAATTAACCTGGTAATTCATTGAAGAGGTTAATGATGTTTTAAACGCTCCATGACACAATTCCTTTTAATATAGAGAATTTTTTACGCAATAGCAGCCCGGGCGTAAAACTGTCTACGAGAAACTATCCGGAGGAGTGCCAACTTGGACAATTCCGAAACTAACTATAGACACCTACTTCAGCTCCATGGTGAACCGCAGTCTGATAGCCTCTTCTTTCAGACTCAACGAAGAGGCATCAGCAGGTTGGCTTATGAAGGTAGACCGCCTAATTATCCCATCTGCCCGTGTAATCCATCGGACTCGGATCCGAGAGCTACAAGTTCCAGTCCACTTACGAGATCCTGGACTACTGCAAGGAACGTTCCAGGCACTATGCCAAGCTCGCAGGCATCGCCACTGGAATGGTGTTCAGCATGCAGCCCGGTAAATCAGAGGAGGGGAGCTGATGGGCCTCGCATACACGATCATAACCGCGCGCAGGGCCAAGGAGGAATGCTTCTTTGTCATTTGTAGCAACTTCTGAAGCAGGTAAATAGTTACATAGCCAATATGAGAATTCCAGTTTCAGTTGAACACATATCATCTTGCTTACAGAACAATTTTCAGGCAGAACTATTTTAAGCGTCGCATTGCTGAATCATTAATATTGCGAATTGCATTATCGTCCTTCGATATGCATGCAAAAACGAAATCTACGCATTCTGAGGGTAGTAAAAGATGAAACTCAGATCTTAGACTAGTAAATTTGCTCGTTAGGTATTCTCTCAACTGATTGTCCGTCATGCCCAGATGTTTTTGCAGCTTACGAATGTATCCAATCAGTGCGTTATTGTACCATTGGTAAATTGATAGAATACTTTTTTGACTAGATTTATAGTTGCTTCTATTTAGCTCTTTGTAATCTTGATCTTCCTCCATACCACTTAAATCCCAGAAGAAAACCTCAGTAAGTTTGTCTAGAGCAGCATACCAATTGTTCATAGTAACGTAGACATCATGAAGGCTCAATAAGTAACACCTATATAATCCAAAATGCCTTTGTTTCTTATAATCCCCTGCCATTTTCTCTAAGTATTGAATTATGCATTGATGATAGCTGATTCCTGGGTTCTCATGTAATAGCTGATTAAGAAACCAAATGTCAAAGCCTGTATAGGGGACTACTTTGCTGGTATGAAAATATGGAACATATTCTCCATCGGTAAGAGCTGCTTTGCCTAGATCGGTTAAAGCGTAATACCTATGAGTATACTTACTAGCCAACTGATCAAGGGGCAGCCTATTCATTACTCTCTTAAGTAGCTCGGGCTTATTACCTGTTATCGGCAAGCCATTTTGCTTAAGAAGCGATTTTAATTCAGAGAGTTTAAGGTTAGCTATGGTATCAGCAATACTGCCTTGTTGTAAGAAACCTCTGTCAATAAGCGACTCAATTAGCTTGCTTGGATACTCTACTCCATAATCGTAGAGCCAAAATCCGTAAAACTTTTTTTGACCGACCAGCGTTGTGGGAGCGTAATGAAGCATCAATATCTCGTGTGGATACAGACCATACTTACTTGAAAAAGCTGTTTTTATCCTATCCGTTACCCGGATGAAAGGCTTATAAGGATTAGGTACATACTCATCATACTTGGTTTCTGACATATTTATATTCTGCTGATTATTACCCCAATCTGTTGAACCAAAGATTCCTTTAATAAAGCTAAAAAAATCCAATAGAAGCACCTCCTTATAAAAAGTGCTAAAGTCACTCAGATAGAATGAAGAGAGTGTAATTCGTGATTCAACTTTTTATTATTGCTTATAATTTTGGCTTAAATCCGCACTAATGTGTCCATTTGACTTTTACTTGGTGAATAGCACTAAATCCTGCCACTCTTTACTTAATAGTTTATTAAGGAGGCGGGTATTTGGCATTATCTATATCAGAACAAAATCGTGCGGAACTGCTCCTTTTGCTTGGTGAATCCCAAGCTGATAGCCTCCTTTCTCAGACCGACCTCGACCATCTCCTGGCCGAAGCCAACAGCCTCAACGAAGCCGCCTCAGCAGGCTGGCTCATGAAGGCAGACCGCCTAATATCCCACCTACCCATGTCATCCATCGGGCTCGGTTCCGAGAGCTACAAGTTCCAGTCCACCTCCGAGATCCTGGACTACTGCAAGGAGCGCTCCAGGCACTATGCCAAGCTCGCTGGCATCGCCACTGGAATGGTATTCAGTATGCAGCCCGGTACATCAGAGGAGGGGAGCTGATTGGCCTCGCGTACACGATCATGGCAGCGCGCAGGGCCGCGGTCGCCCTAGACAGGGTGGAGCTCGTGCTGGCCCGGGGTGAGCAGAGCATACCCATAGCCTGCAGGATCTACAAGCTATCAGGCAATACGAGCGATCAGAGGAAAGGGGGCTCCGCCCGGCTCATCGGCTCTTCCGGTATCTCCACAAGACAGGACTATGCCATGGCACTCGAGGATGCCGCGGCCGACATACAGCCCGGCGATACCTTCATCCATCCGCACACCTCGACCACATGCCAGGTCGTTGACGTCAAATCCATCACAGCGGAAGGGCTCGTATGCGCCAAGACGGCCATCGCCCACCAGCTGGATGAGTAGGGAAACACCATGATCACGAAGATAGTGGCAGGCAGGGAGCTGAAGCTAAACGGCCGCTGGGACACCGAGGAGACGACGCCCTACGGCGGCACCAGGATCATAAAGCTCAGGGGGAGCTTCGTTGGTTCCGGGCCAAACGCAAGGGCCATGCTCGGGGCGGCCAGGGCCGAGTACATGGCCGTGGTGGAGCTCTGCTCCCATTCGGATGGCGTCGTGGACCTGGTCTCCATGATGGGGAGTACAGAGATAAGGATGCCGGCTAGGTATATTGGGATGAAGCTGATGGGAGACAAGGCCACAGCCCAGGCAGGCTGCTTTGTGGAGCTGGAGTTTAGATGCCTCTCGAAGTTCTGGCTCGGTGACACGGTGAGTACGATGGGCAGCCTGGCCACGGGGACATGCAGGCTTACCATGGTCAACGGCGGGACGGCACCGGCCCGGCCGGCGGTGATCATAAGGCCGGAAAAGTACTATAAGGGAACGATAACCGTCTGGATCGACGACGGCAGGTGGGTCAGATATGAGGAAGATACCCAGTATTTAGGAGCGGCGCTGGTATTCGACATGTCTACCCATCAGATATATAGGGGATCATACCTCGTCGAAGGCAGGATGCCTAAATGTAAAAACTACTCACAGCTCATCCGGATCAACATCACTGACATGACCTTCTGGTTTACGACCGCCTGGGGCGTTATGGACGATGAAGTGGTAACAATTACGGCAACTTCAGCTACGAGCGAAATGACGGCAGAACTTGTTCATATAAACGAGTACTACTAGGAGGTGGATAATTGGCGGCTATATCCAAGGCATATGGGAAACTAGCGCAGCACCTGTTCCTTGGGAGGATTAACTGGCAGGCAGAAGGCGGCAGTACCATCAAGTGCGCGCTCCTGAAGAACACATACATACCTGACCAGGATACGGACACCACATGGGAGGACATATCGAGCCATGAAGTCTCGGGAACCGGCTACACACCTGGTGGTAATACGCTCGTGCTAAGAGACGTAGCATACGATCCTGACACCAACACGCTGAAGGTGGACGCAGAAGATACGCTATGGCCGGAACTCACGCTTACAGCAAGACATTCAGTGGTTTACGTAGAAGGGGCCACGGATGCGGAGAGCTGGCTTATCGCCTATACCGATTTCGGAGTGGACAAACCCCTTGAGGAGGAGTCGCTCAAGGTAATATTCAACATCGCCGGGATCGTTTCTGTCAGCGTCGCGTAAGGAGGGGGATTAATGCCAGCGATAGGGGACTTATTCAAAGGATCGGCTGTGCTAGAGACGGAGATATCTGTGGATATAAAACCGGGTACAGGTGAAATAGCGAGGATCCATTACCTAATCCACGACGGGATGGTATCGATCAGATATTATGACTCATCCAAAGACACTGAAATAGAAATAGGCTCATATCCGGTCAACTCAGTGTTCGGCCAGGCATTGCCCGTGGACGACACATTCTATATAAGGCTATACGGGGCCACTGGGATAAAGGTAGCCTGGCTTGGCGTATACACAAAGGTCTAGGGGGTGGGAGGATGCTGCAAGGTCCGATAGGGTTGACGCCCGTAACGGGTAGAGCCTGTACGAACATATCCTATAGTTACCGCAGCACGGTACATGACATCGTGTTACCTGAGGCGGATCCAAAAGAACCGCAAGTGGCATATACACCACAAGAGTCTGACCTGCCGGTATTTACCGGACATCCTGTGAGCATGCAAGGAACGGAAAGCTACAACACACTCTGGACCAACTATGCGATGTTTGCCTTAAAGAATCTAGGAAGCGCAGCTAAGACCGTATTTGTAAGACACAGGACAAGCGGTACGTCGTATAACTCTTGTACTTTTGTTGTAAACCCGAAAATGCTTTACTCCATTTTATATACCTTTGGTCTTAGCACACCTGGAATCGGACAAGAGGAGAACTACAAGCTCTACTGTCCGGGAAATGAGGGGGATGTAACGTTCACAAAAAGCTGGTTTACTGTCGCTCCGTACTACATAAACCGAGGACCTATGAGGGATTTACGAGATGTGCAGGTAATAAGTAGTGCAAAATCCATATTTGATGAGGATGCCGCTAGCGTCACTCAGTTAAGTTTAAAAATTCATGATGATGAGGTCGTGCTGATCGATGCGGATAACGTAATCCTCCCTTACTCGCGTGTTAACAGCGCGTATAGATATACTCTGAAAATTCCGATCTATAGTCCTAGTGGATTTAGTTCCTCCGATTTAAATAAAGTAACGCACAAGCAGTTTCGGTATCCCACATCGTTCATCTACAACATGTCGGTGAGGTAGACTTGGAGCACTTAACCCTACCTTTATTCATCCATCGATACCTAGACGAATTCGGAAGGCCCGTGGGTAATGGCCGTGACGAGTTCGGCTTTCCAACAGGCTTAATCCCCATTGAAGCGGAAGCCGGGCCAGCGTGCATAATGCTGGAGGCCAAAGAGGCGACAACGAAAAAAGGCCTAAGTATTGCCATGGGACTTCCCGCTGGATGCGCACTCAATACGCCCTGTATATTGGGCCAAGCCTCGTACAAGGCCGGAACTGCTAGTATCAATTACTTCACAACAGCTCTCGACGCCAGAGCATGGCGGGATTGTAAAGCCTATGTGAAGAATGCCGATATATCCGTCTTCACATCAGGAGACAGATGCCGGATCCTTTGGTTTACGTCGACTGACGAAGCTAGAGTAATGATAGCCACTCCAAGACCTGTACCTGCCGCCAGCTGGCATACCATGCCTGAAGCGTCCAAAATCGAGGTCATGGCGAACATAGCTGGGTCGGTCATCTATAAATTCGTATATCATCCCTACAGCGTGTTGTTGTGCGACGTTAACGGTCAGCCGCTAGCTTATGTTGTGCCTGAGTCCTTTGAATACCACAAAGAGCCGAACATGCCCGGGGAGGTCAGGATAACGATTTCCAAGGACGACCTGGCTGTCGACGTCCTGGACAAGTTCGCTGAAGGGTACTTATACAAGATGATGTCGAAGTGGCAGGGCATCGTACCGGACAAGAGGAGCATCGGAGGGCATGAAATCGTCCTCGATTGTCTCACGTTCGAGGCATTGCTCGGTCGCTGGCGCGTCCCCAGGGATTGGACATATGGAACCACTGGGTTAAGCGACTCTATGCGCAGCGTCGTAGAAAAGCGATACGTCGTGTACAACAAGACGAATTACATCGAATTCGAAGCGGCCGAGAAGGAAAACTGCACCATATACAATCACGTAGGCCAGCAATGCTTCATTGTGATGGGAAGATATGAAAATGACGAGACCAGCGCATCATCCGTTACATTCACCTGGGAGTTCGACGAGCTGACAGAGCCGAACCGCGTGCTTTGGAGAATGAGCACGGACACTGCAAACAGGGAAATCGTGTATAGCTTTCAGGTGAGCTACGACGGCAGCACGTGGACTGATTGGACAAGCGCAGGCTGTTTTGAAGATCTTGCGCCAGGAATCCATGAAATCAGCGAATCCTTCATGCATTACGGGTTAGGTAAGGTAAAGAAAATCAGATTCAAACTAGAAGCACCTTATTTCAACGGATGCTCAACAGTGAACTTATTCGGTATAGAACTCTACTCAGAGCGAGATACCGGCTACAAGCTAACCCACAAAGTAAACGATAGCGATGCCCTGCCGGGAGTCTACAAGTTCGACAATACGACGGCGCTCGAAACGCTAGGCTCGCTTTGCTCTGATTCAGGCTATTCCTTAAGGGTAACCCCGGGCAAAGAAGTGATAGTAGATAGGCCGAGCAGCGATAATCCATGGGTGCTGTGCGTGGGATTTGACGAAATTTACGGCGGTGCAGAGGTGCTCGAGGCGTTTACCTGGGGTGAGGCATCCATTTCCAATGATCTGATAGTGAAAGGGTTCGGGGATGGAACCGGGGCGCTGGCGATACATAAGAAGGATGAAGCAAGCATAGAGCGATACGGCGAAAGGCCAGCCATAGCGTCAAATCCGATGATCACGAACGTATCATTGCAGAACTCCATCGCAGAGGGGATCCTTAGCGAGCTTGCATGGCCGAGGCCTTATATCAGGCTGAAGATGACCGTACCGGAGAAACAAGGATATCCCCAGGCGCCCTGGGTGAATGACATAAAGGTGGAAGATTCGGTCATGGTCTATTGGCCAGGCAACATCCAGTACGGCGCCGATGCCATAGGTACAGGGGAATTGTTCCACGTTACGGAGGAGCGTAGAAGCTGGGACGCCGCCAAGGGCGAGGTGGTGGAGTTGAGCCTGGCCAGGAAGCCGGCGGCGCAGGACAAGGCGGTGGGCGTGACGCAGATCCCCATCCCCGTGGACGCGGACAAGACGGCCGTGAGGATCACCCTGGGAAGCGCGAAGAGGTAAAGCATGGGGGGCGGGGTAGATGGCTCGCGAAGGCTGAAGAAGTCGGGAGGTGGTGCTAGAGGGTGAATGCGGGCGAGGGGCTGACGTTGGGTGACCTGGGCTGGTTCATAGGATTGATTGGGATGTCTGTAGGCATATATGGGGGGCTCAGGAATGGCAGGAGGGACAGCGACGCTGCGGCCAGGGAGATGGCGACGATCCTGACGAGCCTGGAGTACCTGAAGAAGAGCGTGGACTGCCTGAGCGGCCAGATGACAGCGAACCAGAACGCGATGGTCGAGATCATCGCAAGGCTGGGCGGGGTTGAGAAGTCTGTGGCCAGGGCGCACAGCAGGATAGACAGGATGTGCGACGGGAGCGGGGCCGGAGCTGGAAGCAGCGGCATGGGAGGGGGAGGGGGTGCAGGATCGGGGGCCGGGACGATAGACGAGGAGCCCGACGGAAGATGGCTGAAGATGGTGGATTGATTGGGGTGGTCGTGGACCCGGGGCATGGCGGCAAGGACCCCGGGGCGATGTGGGGCGAGGTGCGGGAGGCGGATGTGAACCTTGCGGTGGGACGGGTGCTGGCGGAGCTGCTGAGGGCACGCGGGTATGGAGTGGTGATGACCAGGACCGAGGAAGGGCAGGATGTCGGGTTGGAGGAGAGGTGCCGGATTGCGAACGGGACCGAGGCCAGGTGCTTCGTGTCGGTGCACTGCAACAGCGCAGGAGGGCCGGAGACGGGGGCTGGGGCGGGGAAGGCGAGCGGGGTTGAGTGCTTGTACATGGAGGGAAGCAAGAGGGGGAGGCGACTGGCGGAGCTGGTCCAGGTGAGGCTGGTGGCCGTGACAGGGGCACGGGATCGGGGTGTGAAGGCGAGGAAGGGGCTGGCTGTGCTACGAGGGACGAAGATGCCAGCGGTGCTTGTGGAGTGCGGGTTCCTGAGCAATACGGTGGAGAGGATGCTGCTGGGAACGTCGGGGTATAGGCAGGCGGTGGCGGGGGCAGTGGCGGAGAAATTGGATGAGTACCTAAGGATAGATTCAGAGTAACGGTTGTGGTGGACTGATAAATATGATGAGGGAGGGTTTGGATGCCTGAGAGCGTGAAATGGGAGTTGGTAGGATTCGGGTTAAAGGTTCTGCCGGTGGTTGTGGCTGTGGTGTGTGCCTGGGCAGCGAGCAGGAAGCCGACGAAGAAGAGGGCACTGATGGAGCTTCAGGACAGCATCAAGCAGGCGGTGGCCGTGGTGGATCAGGTTTATGTGGAACCGAGAAAGAAGAACGGGCCTTGGGGCGAGGAGGAGAAGCGGCAGGCCAGAGAGCTGTTTTGGAAGAGGTTCCTTGAGATAGCTGGGGTGAAGGCTGACAAATGGCTGAAGTATCTGCTTGGGGAGCAAGGCGAGGAGTGGTTAAAGGGGCAGGTGGTGGGTAACGAGCTGGAGAGCGCATTGCAGGGACTGGGACGAGGTTAGCAGCCGGAGGGCCGCGAGGTGGATTGGATGAGAGTGCCGGTGGTGTGGGGCGAAGAGGTGGAAGCAGAAATCTACATTAGGGCGAAGGAATGGGCAGATGGAGATAGGGGTGAGGGGCAGGCTCTGATGAGCCTGCCCCTCAAGAATTTGAATAAACTGGAATTATCTTTTAAAAGGTTGAATGCTGGACAAAGAACTTGACTATCGAAAATAATGGTTTGATTAGCTGCACTAAACTATACAGAAAAGATAAGGTAATGGTATTCCTTTAATAAAGAGAAGAAGGAGAAAACCGTGACCGAAAGGCGAGAAAGGCGAATGTATAGTGAAGAACAGAAAAAACAACTGGTGGGGTTATACAACCATTAAAAGCCGATTGTCAATGCACACATAGAGTCATTCAACGGAGGATTCAGGGATGAATGCCTGAATGTCCACTAGTTTATGTCGCTGGAGGATGCGAAAACGAAGATAGAGGCCTGGAGAAGGGACTATAATGAGTTCAGGCCGCACAGCGCACTAACACATCTTACACCAGCCGAATTCGCCTCGATGGCTGGAGGAATCTGACTTTCAGAGGTGAAAACTAACATCAAGCCTGGTACTACGACGGGGGCAAGCTCAGTATATGTTCCTGACCTTGAATACGTGGGAGAAAGTGCCAACGAAAAAGATAGCGAGGAAGTCATAGACGAGGAGTGCGAAACGGAGGAAGAATAGCATGAGCGAAATTATTCATATGGAAATTTCCATACCAACGGATGATGATGGATATGTCCTTCTTCGATGCCCAAATTGTGGTACATTTTTTAAAGCTACTCCCTCTGACATCAATAATGACAGCATATTAGAACTGTTTTGCCCAAGCTGCGGGCTCGCAGGAAACAACTACATTACGGAGGACGTATTAGAATTGGCGAGGGCGATGCTACAAAACAAGGCAATGAAAATAATTCATGATGAATTCAAGAGAATTGAGAGCCAGGTTAAGGATGGGCATATCAAATTCAAGGCCGGAAATCGACCTAAGCATGAGCCTGAAAACCCTATTCGTTCCAGTATAGAAGATTTACAAATCGTATCCTTTCCTTGCTGCAAGCGAACCGCAAAAGTTAAGCCGATTCTAAAAATGACAGGGTGCTACTGCCTATTTTGTGGGGTGAAAAACTATGAAGTTGAATAGAGCCGAGCTAAGAAAAATTATGTATGATTTCAACTCTATATCAAATCGCCTACTACAAGCCGATTTCAATGATTATACCAATGTTGTGTCAAAGTTTGTTACTTTTATTAAGAATACGCCCGTTATTTTCGATTACATTACAGACTGTGGACTTTGTGAACAGGATTTGAAAAAAGAGTTCGACGAGGTTATTCGTGCTTGCGGAGGGTGTATTTTCTCTCTGGGCACCACAAACGAAGAAGAAGTTCGAAATGTCTATGGAATTATGAATTATATTTCTGATAATAACATTAGTATCCATTATCGTGCTGCTATGGGATGTTCATCTTCAAGCAGATACCAAGACAAGATTAAGGGGTTTAATGACCGTGTTGTTATGGTACTGATTCGCCACATAGAGAGTTACTTAACAAAGGTAGGAATTGATATGGGACTAGATGAGAAAATTACTTACTCTATTAGCATACAGAATGGCCAAGTAAATATTGCCAATGATAATGCTAAAATTACGGCGGCGAATACTGTTGGGATTGATGCAGCGCAGCTAGCAAAATTACTGGATGATGTGAGAATTACCGCTAATGGATTATCTAGTGAAGAAGCTGCAATTCTTGAAAGCAACTTGGATGTCATACAGGAAGAAATAAAAACTGGTAGGCCTAGAAAGAGTTTCTTAATGACGGCTATTTCAGGCTTGAAAATCTTGAAGAGTACTGCCGAATTCGCAGCAGCTGTTGCAGCATTAATACAATTTATTCAGCCTTTAATAGCATGAACGGAGGTGATAAACATATCATGTACAAACACTAGGAAAAAAGCCTTGAGGCTCCAATTGAGAAGTTGTTAGTTGAACAAAATGGCTATGAGACAATTCTCGATCTTTTATCCTTTTGCTATCCTTCAGGTGTTAAGCGATAACAAAGAGAGACAGATTGTAATAGAGCAACCAAGATCTCATGTATTAATGCTCCTGCTACACGGTTTGCGAAAATACTACATATATGACTTCTGTTCATTGTTAGATTTGAGTAAAAATGCCAATACTAGATTGATGATAATCGATTTCAATTATGATAAAAGAAGTACTGAACATAACAGATAGGAAGCTGCTACTACAACACTATTAACTAGGACAACGAGCATGAAGACAATCTTCAATAGTCGAGAGCAATCAGGACAATCAATTACGTTGCATTCACTCATTTAGTTTGGACTTATAACATTCTAAATTTACTCTATATGCAGTATGTAGTTAGGTAAATATTGATGCTGATTACTAAGAGAAGTAAGATAAAAAATTAGCTGGGAATGACCTGCCCCCGAGCCTAGTACTATTCCAAGACTGAGTTCTATTAGAATCTGAGCTTGCTATGAATGTTAACTTTTTACCTGATCTTTCCATTACCTCCATGATCCTCTTGGATTTGTTTCCGTACATTCAGGCATTGGTGATAACAAGAGACTGAGGTGCCGGAGCCCTTCCTTTCAGGCTGACATGAGGCCTTATGTGGTTGTAATAATTTTTCATCTCAAGGCAAGTACCTTCGCTTCATAAAGCCTCCCGAACTGCTCCTCGTTCAGGAATTCCTGTCTCATCTTCGCGTTGAAGATTTCACAGTAACCATTCTCCCATGGGCTGCCAGGTTCTATGTACGAGGTGATCACACCTATGTCCGAGAGCCACTTCCGAAATATCTTAGCTGTGAACTCACTCCCGTTATCGCTCCTTATGTATTCAGGACACCCTCTTGTGATCATGAGATCTGACAGAACCTCTATCACGTCTTCCGTCTTCCGGTTTCTCTTGGGTATGCTTGCCAGGCATTCCCGTTCCGCCTCATCGATTATGT
>Ga0116172_10000581_pt1 | contig 36697 bp, 28 predicted proteins | sample AD_UKC083_MetaG_FD_89799 | JGI IMG/M metagenome (GOLD analysis project Ga0116172, IMG submission 89799) | Active sludge microbial communities of municipal wastewater-treating anaerobic digesters from USA - AD_UKC083_MetaG | ecosystem: Engineered > Bioreactor > Anaerobic > Digestate | place: USA... | reverse complement strand
TGTTGTAAAGTCATTTTGAAAAATTTTTATATAAAGAGTGTCAGCCACAATGGGATTCGAATTTATCTTCAGATCGATAAAGCAGTGCATTGCATCGGCGACAGGTATAACAAATTATCTCAATCTGTTCAAGGATCGAATTAAAGCTTCATCTCTAGCTATAGCCCTAATAGCTAGAATATTTAAAATAATACAAACCAAGGGAAAAGCTGAAGGAATCTCCACAAATAATTTGGCAGACAATGACTTTCCGTATTGCCACAAATAAATAAACAACATGCCGTAATAACCGGCCATCAAAACAATATTGAAAATTATCAAACGTATTTGCAAAAACCTTTTCTTAAACAGAAAGATAGTTATCAATGCAAGTGACGGTATCATAACCATGAGTGCCGTAAGCATCCAGACATTGGCTACAAAAGTATTTCCAGATACATTCAGTTCAAACAATCCCTTGTAGTTCAATTCGTAAATTATCCCATCTTGTACGTTTTGCAAGCCTGCAATTGGTAAAAAGAACATCAAAGAGATTAATATAACAGTCAACAATAAATATATAGTTTGTATTCTTTGTAACATCTTATTCAAATTAAAAAATAATCACTGAAAAAACCCGGGCAAACAATGCTTTTAAATCAACCATTTGTATTTCCTACATCATTTTTCTACAAGCAATATCTCAACATCTTCAGGCTGAATTCTGATATTTGATATATAAGGTTTACTATTTATAATTTTCAATTTACTTCTTTTGTTGTTGGTTTGATAGAGATCATTATAATCCATAACAACCTGAATATCATCAGGATAAAATTCATTAAAATACTTTATGCCGATATTAAAAACCGCTTTAACCGTTGTAGGAAACGAAATAAGGGATATGTGATCCGGATTGTTGATGAGCCGAACAGGCAGTGTTGCAGTCTTTTCCGTAAACATGTCTATCAATGCACTTACTACAACTTGATCCACAGAAAATCGGACATCAGGAATAGGCTTTAAACTTATCACTTCATTCAATGTGTCTTGATGGTTCTTTATAACAAAACTTTCAGTGAACAGTTCGGTTATGGTGTCTAAAGTCGCCGGTACTCCATAAACTTCAACAGAATCAGGTGTGATTTGAATATCACTGCACAACATATACTGTCCCTCCAATTCAAGTTTTCCATTGGCATAAACCGGTATTTTTTTTACATGCATTTTTTGATAAGCAATTTGAATCATCTCCGGATAAATTGTCAAGACATCTGTGGAAGGCATGAGCCTATTAGATACCATTGTCAACAATTGTAAACCGGAAAGATTGAAGTTACCGTCTCTGAGGTATCCGGGTTGAAAGGAGATACAAACCGGTGTGGATTTCTTTCGTGCATACGTCCAGTAACGCATTCCCAATTCCCTTACTTTTATGCTGAGTTCTGAAGGCAACTCTTCCTGAAAAAGTATATTTTTAGGGAAACCGGTGTACTCAAGAGGCACTGTTATGAAAAACTCCCTTTCTTTATTCAGTGCGTTGATAAACCAAAAAGCGGCTGACAACAATAAGAAAACGCTGAAAGTCAGCATATTTTTAGAAGTAAAAAACGACCTGACTTTCAGAAGAATTCTAATCAGTTTTCGGCTATAATCATCAGCCATTAGCGGATATTAACCTGATTGGTTTATTTTTGCTGCTGTACATCCTGTACAGAAAGGAACACAGAAGATTTGTCTACTTTGATGCGCACATTTTCAGCAATTTCTATGGTCACTGTTCCATCATCTTTGATGTCACGGATTTTACCATAAATTCCACCGGAAGTAACCACTTTATCACCGGGTTTCATGCTCTCTCTTTGTTTCCTGATTTCTTTCTGACGTTTTTGCTGTGGACGAATCATAAAGAAATAAAACACAGCAAAGATTAAGACCATCATCAAAATCGTTTGCCATCCAGCTCCTTTAGGCGGTTCCTGAGCTTGCAATAATACACTTAATACATTCATTACGTTATTTATTATAGTTTTTAATTGTGAAATGTAAAACCTTTGATGATAAAAAGAATCATGCCCTTTCGGGTTTTTTAGACAATTTAAATCACATTAGTTTTATATTGATATTATTTTAATTTACAGATGCAAATATAGTCTTTTTTTATTTTGTAATCACTACCGCTTTAATCAGCTTGTTTTCTTCTTTCAGTTTGCGGACAATGTTATCCAATACACCATTGATAAATGTGCCGCTTTTATCGGTACTGTAGGACTTGGCAATTTCAATATACTCATTCAGCGTAACATTTACGGGTATGGTTGGAAAATCAACCAGTTCGGATATAGCGACTTCCATGATGAGGATATCCATAAAAGCGATTCTGTCCAATTCCCAGTTTTGCGTATTTTGGTCAATTAGTTCACGATAAGTACTGCCGTTTTGAAGCACTCCGTGCAATAACTTCTTTGCAAAATCAATATCTTCATCATCCTTAAACATGGGCAAAAACTCCTGTTTATCATCGGCTTGCAAACTAAAACGTTTGATTGTCTTGACAATAAAGCTCACCACGATTTCAACATCATCTATCCAAAAAATATTTTGGTCTTCAATCGAATTATCAAGGCTTTCATTCAGTAAAATCACCTTTCTATACACCTTGCGCCACAGGTCTTTGTCAGACTGATAATCACATTTTTCAGAGCTCATATACTCTTGAAAAAAATCACACGCAAGTATTTCTTCATACAACTCTTTGATAACTTCCGGATAATCTGCCCAAGACAATTTACGTTGGGTTAAATAATCCGTAAACTGCTTATTGGTTCTGAGCTGAGCAACAAATTTATTATCAATGAATCGCGTATTAGGGTTGAGTTCTTCAGGGGTGGGACGGAGTTTGTTTTTTCCGTATTCAATGCGAGAATCAGCATAATCGGTTATTAAAACAGCGAGATTTAGCAGGTGAAAATAAAGATCATAAGTCTTTTCAATGCTATGAAACAATTCCTTTTCAACCGTAAGGGCTGTCTTTTCTTCGCCCTTATAAAATGCATATAAGATCTGAATAATCTTGATTCGCAGTAAAATCCTGTTTATCATAAAACAATGTGAACGTTTTCAAATTTCGGACAAAGATACTGATTTTTAAATAAAAAGATGGACATTTACTTGTTAAATCCAAAAAAATATTAGAAATTTGACCTCTAAAGGTCTAAAAAATTAATTTTCATATTAATACCTTGATAATAACTTATTTAGAAAGTATTCGTTATGGAAGAAGAGAAAAGAAAAATTGCATTGGAGAAAAGAGACGACGGAATAGTTTATTCTAAATCTATTAAAGCCGGAAAAAGAATCTATTATTTAGATGTAAAGAAAAGTAGAAACGATGATTTGTTTTTGTCAATAACCGAAAGCAAAAAGAAAGTTTATGGAACCGATCAGGATATGCAAGTCAGATACGAAAAACATAAGATATTTCTTTACAAAGAAGACTTTGATAAATTTCTTGAAGGTTTAAATGACGTCATTGGCTTTATAGAAAACCTACAAGAAAATACGGAAACAAGTTCATCCCCGAAAAAAGAAGAGCCAAAAGTTACGGAAGATTCGAAAGATTCAGAAGTTGCTGAACTACAACCTTCTGCTGAAAAAGAAGAAACCAAATCTGCCGATACAGAAGCCGAAGAGGAAGAAGAGGCAGAAGAGAAAAAAGGCTTTTTTGATAAATTTAAGTTTTAAAGCAGGACTATCAAATTTTTGAAACATAAACTTGTCCAAGCTCGTATTTTACAATTTGGACAGTTGAGTCTTTTGCTATAAACACGCCTCCCTCAGAAACTGCATCGTAGGACATTCCATCTACTATAATTTTACCAGATGGTCGCAAATCCGTTCCGGCAACAGCTTGTTGCCCCACCAAACTCTTACTTTCCATGGGAACGCCTATGTAACCCTGTTCGTTTTCAAGATTCGTATTCAATGCAATATTGTGCAGAATGCCTTTTTTGCCGATTCTGTTGCTCAGAAAAAGCACCAAAGCAAAACCTAAGCTAATACCGCCTATGACGGTGAAAAGCGCCTTGCCAAGTTCACCGGTTTTTACGGGTTTAAAATCGAAGTTAACATTGTTCAGCAGACTTAAAGTCAAACCGGCAACGATGAAGATAATCCCCAAAATTCCGGTTATGCCAAATCCCGGAAAGGCAAATATCTCTACGACTAATAAAATCAACCCGATGACAAAAACCAGGATTTCCCAGTTGGCAGCCAAGCCTTCTATATACAAAGGTGCGAAATACAGCAATGCTGCCGTAACGGCAACAATAGAAGGAAAACCTACTCCCGGAGTTTGTAATTCAAAATAAATTCCTCCGATGATTAACATGATCAAAATGCCTTGAAATATGGAACTCATTAAAAAGCCTTTGATATTATCCATTACAGAAGGTCGAAAGCTGATGATTTCATAGTCAGTGACTTTCAAATACTCACTGATTACTTCATCAATATCTTTGGCAATACCGTCACAATAACCGTATTGCTCAGCTTCTATGGCAGTAAACGTCAAAGTTTTACCGGAATCCACCAAATTGGGTATAACCGTTCCCTGGTCAACCATTGCCTCTGCAATCTTCGGGTCACGTTTCCACTGATAGGTCGTATCCCTGCCGTGCACTATGGTATCCTTGCCGTGTGCTTCTGCCGTAGCGCGCATTGTAGCACGCATGTACGACTGGTATTTGTCCGGCATGGCCTCCCCCATCTGACTGACAACGGTTGCCGCTCCTATGGTAGAACCGGGACGCATAAAAATTTTATCACAAGCAATAGCGATCAAAGCACCGGCAGAAGCTGCGTTATTATCAATAAACACATACACCGGTAAATCAGCATTTAATATTTTGGTCCGTATAGAATCTGCATACAAAACCTCTCCTCCATAAGTATTCATATGGATTAAAATGACATCCGCCTGTTTTTCTGCTGCTTCTTCAAATCCTTTTTGGGTGTAAATCCAGGTGGTGCTACCAATATCTTTCTTAATATCAATCTTGTAAAAAGTAGTCGAGCCGGTCAGTGTACCCACAGCCGACAGGGCAGCAAAAACGAAGCATATAGTCAATATTTTTATGCGCATAGTTTTAATGACGGTGTCTCATAAGTATCCAAGACACATTACAAAAGTACTGCTTTAATTTCAGTTTTAATTGAAAATTTCGGAAAAATTTAAATTTAGCCCAAATCAAGTTTATTAGTTTATTTTATCAAGCAACTATCATTTCTTCCCCAACACCCAACGTAATCCTACGTAAAATGTACGTCCGTGCATGGGTCCCCATACCATTGATGCATCAAAATTATCCCCGAAAGGATTTTGCACATCAATAATCGGCTGCTGCTGTACAAAATCGGTTATATTTTCTGCTCCGGCATATACCGACCAGGTTTTGAAGTTTTTGGTTACCTGAGCATTCATAATCATGAATGGTTTAAACTCTCTTTCCCATAAAGGATTTACGGCATCAGGGTCAGGCAGGCGACCGCCACCGTTGAACTGAGTTGTGTAATCAAACTGCCATTTGTTTTGCGGTGTTTGATAGGACAATGTTATCAAACTTTTGCTCCGGTTGGTCAGCGGTTTTTCTCGTAGTTCTCCACCGATGGTGGTTTTCACATCATTTGTTCTGTGAGCCAATGTGGCAATCAGTCCTTTTACTATTTCCAAATCAGTTTCAATCTGGAAACTGCTCGAATAGGATTTACCTTTCAAGTTATCGAAAAAAACGGCATGCGGGTCAGTATCCATATCAGCAACAGTCTGATTGCTAAAATGAGTATAAAACCATTCCAACATCAGTCCAAGCTCTCTCCCATTCCAAATCGGGATGAAAATGTGAGCCGTAGCTCCATAATTCCACGCTTCTTCCTGTTTCAAGTTGTCGGCAATGTTTATTTTACGATTGCTGGCTAACAGGAAATTATTCTCAGCCAACACATTAGGTGTTCTATATCCCTTTCCGGCAGCTACTCTCAAGTGAACTAAATCGGCTACATTGTAACGAACGTGAAATCGGGGCGAAACAAACATCCCGAAAACAGAATTATAGTCGGCGCGCACACCCGCCATAGCGGTTAAATCTTTATAATTCACCGTATATTCAGCAAATGTGCCCGGTACGTATTCAGTTCTTTTATAAGGTGTTATAGAAGCTGTTTCAAGTATTTCATCATACATATCCATATTAAAATTCGCTCCCACAGACAGCCTGTGTGCTTCTCCAAGCTCTGTGTCATAAATCAAATTGGCATAAATATTATTCTGATTTCCGTCGTATCTTTTATTGCCATACTTTGCGTCCTGATTATGAAGGCTGCCACTCAAAATAAAATTAAGGCTTGACTGATTGTGGTGATGATGTTCTTCTTCGGCGTGAGAAGAATGGTCGTGAGCATGGTCATCATCACACTCCAATTCACCACCAAACATAAAACCGTTTTTTACGAAAAACTCATAACGTTCCGTGTCAATCCCAACATGATAATCGCCTTTTGTCTGACCACCTTTTCGATACTCTGAAAGCCCACGTACAAATGCCTGCAAAGTGTAATTGCGGTTTTTATAATACCAACGGTTGGCAACATTGTACTGGCGAATCCTCGGAAGGTCCATATAACCATCTTGGTTGTGGTCAAGGTCACGAAACTCATCGGAAGCGTGCAACATTACACCCGTAGCCAATGAATCATTAAGCATTATCGCCGCATCAGCATTCGATTCAAGCCTTCCTTGCGAATTGGTAAACAAATTCAAAGAAACACGGTCGCTCAACTCCGGCTTTTTATATTCCACATTAATTTGCCCTGCAATGGCTTCATAGCTTGTTTTTACAGATGCCGTTCCTTTAGAAATCTGAATGCTCTCCATCCAGGGACCCGGAATACAGCTCATTCCATAAGCGGAAGAAAGTCCTCGAATATTGGGGATATTTTCAGTCAGCATTTGTACATAGCCTGTGGAAAGCCCCAACAATTTTATCTGCTTAGCACCGGTAGCTGCATCACTGTAAGAAACATCCACAGACGGATTGGTTTCAAAACTTTCCGAAAGATTGCAGCAAGAAGCTTTTCGTAACTCGTTAGCATTAAGTGTTTCCATGCTGTTTATGGAAAGACGATTGACTATTTTACCGTGCCTGCGTTGCGTTACGGTCAGTTCAGTTAATTCAATATAATCGTCAAGTACAATATCCAAATGTTCATTTAAATTATGTTTTGAAATATCCACAGTATCAGCAACATAACCCACACTACTAAAAATTAACATGTTTGTGACTTGGGAAAGAGGAATATGGAAATGCCCTTCTAAATCAGTTACAGTTCCGGCATCAGTACCTAACCACCGAATATGTACACCCGGGATTATCTGTCCTGAGTTATCTTTTACATATCCGTGAACTTGCGAAAAAAGCGTGGCAGAAAATGCCATAAAAAATAAAAATATGATTTGTTTTTTCATACGATCGTTTTTGATAATTAGTTAATAGAAACACACAAATCAAGCATAAAAATGCCTGAAAATCAGCTTATTCGATTAACTAAAATCAAATTATCAGTATGGAAATTTGGGAAAGAATCCGGCGACCTTCTCGAGGAATAGGAATATCCGGAAAGGGATGTAAAATGTCTACTTTTGGCGAGAAATCTGCCAATAAAAACAAGGTTGCAAAAGTATAATCGTTTTCTGCCGTCAGCAGTTTATAGTTTAAGAAATCGTAATCGAAGACTTTAATAGAAGGCACATCAACCATAATTCGCTCCAAATCACACTCTTTACCCAATCCGCATGAGCAACTCTTATCTTCTTCACTATGTTCATATGTAACAAACTCATCGTGGCAAAACTGCTTGTGTACACTTTTGCAAGAGGTTGCAGCAACTACTTCTATTCCAACCTTTTTATAGTCTTCACAGCAATAATTTATCAGATTAAAACCTGTGCCGGCAAGTAAAAACAGGACAGAAAAAAATACTGCCAATACTTTATGTAAAATATTACCTTTCATTTTCGAAGTGCAAATATAAGGTATAACATTCAAACTTCCTTAACGTATAGTCTTAAATATTTGCCCCAAATATACTACAAATTCAAAAATAATTGTTTACATTTGTAGCTAAAGTGTTAAATAATCAGGTAAGATTTACTGAGACGATGTCTCATAAGCGCCCAACTGCTGCGTTACTTTCGATGGTTGCTGAACTTGTCGAAGCACGGAGTCAATTACTGAGGGCAGACACGCAAGTCTGCCCCTACTGCCCTCAATTTCACTGCCTTGTATTTGGACACTTCTAATACACCTTACTGTATTTTAGTTGAATATTTGTTTTGAGGCAGGCCTCTTTTAACACAAACTTATGAATGAAGGAATTATCATACTCGGAAGCAATCAGAATCCTGAAGAGAATCTTGAGAAAGCTATAGAAAGAATCAATGAGAAGTACGAAGTCATTGATAAGAGCAAAGTATTGATCACCCTCCCCCGAACAAAAAAATACAAAAATCACTTTTTAAATCAAGCGATTAAAATTTTATCCGATGAATATTACGCAGATTCCGTCAGGTTTTTCAAACAAATAGAAATGGAATTGGGACGTACCCCAGAGGGCAAAGCGCAAGGGTTGATACCCATTGATATAGATTTTGTGTTTTGGAATGGAGAAGCGATGCGCGACGATTATGACAAATGGGATTTTGTCAGGATATGCATTGATCAAATTAAAGATAAACCTTCTATCAGCCTGCTTTAGCTACTTTTGAAGATATTTTCTCAAAACCGATTCCACCTCTTTTTTAGTTTTTTCCAAATCATCATTGATAATTGTCACATCAAAATGGGGTGCGAACGACAGTTCGTAAGTAGCCTTTTCAATGCGCAAATTGATCATTTCAGCTGAGTCAGTACCTCTCTTAATCAGCCGGTTACGTAATTCGTCTATGCTTGGAGGCGCAATAAATATCAATAATGCCCTATCTCCATACTTCTTTTTGATGTTCAATCCTCCTATCACATCCACATCGAAAACAATGTGTTTTCCTTTTTTGCTGATGCGTTCAATCTCACTTGCCAAGGTGCCGTAATACGTATCTTTATATACTTCCTCATACTCAATAAATTCATCAGCAGCTATCTTCTTCCGAAATTCTTCCGGAGTAAGAAAATAGTATTCCACTCCATCTTTTTCTTTACCGCGTGGGGTACGGCTTGTGGCTGATATCGAGAACTCGATATCAAAACCTGCCTGTAAAAGATGATTGACAATTGTACTTTTACCGGAGCCGGAAGGCGCTGAAAAGATGATGAGTTTAGACATGTTTTTTTTAAAATCAGCACTCCTGTAAGCCGGGTTCTGTACCTTGCAAGCAAGGTGTTTGTCATTTATCTGGGACAGTTGTCACCAACTGCCTCGTGCAATCTACCCCCCGACATCGGACGAGCAGCCCTGATTACGCCGGTGTACATGATCTTGCAACCCATAGGATGTACGGCTACCTATGTTGCCATAAGTACCGGTAAGCTCTTACCTTACCTTTTCACCCTTGCTTCAGCAAGCTGAAGCGGTTATTTTCTGTTACATTACCCTACCCTCGCAGATAGCTTCCCGTTAGGAAGTATGGTGCTCTGTGTTGCCCGGACTTTCCTCTTTACACAAAGTAAAGCGACAAACCGGAGTACTGAAAACAAAGTGCGAAGATACGCTTTTTTATTGAAGATATAAAGGATTATTCCAATTAAAATTTAATCCCATCAAGCCATTTCTATGATACTTGTCGACTTGGTAATACCTATTAAAAAAAGCGTATCTACACCCAAATTTAAAATAAACTCCAGGCGACAGTCAAACCGGCCATTACGATGGATACCATGCTCATCAATTTGATCAAGATATTCAAAGACGGACCGGAAGTATCTTTAAACGGATCACCCACAGTGTCACCTACAACGGTAGCTTTGTGATTTTCAGAACCTTTTCCGCCGAAGTTACCTTCTTCTATATATTTTTTGGCATTATCCCAAGCACCACCGGAGTTTGCCATAAAGATTGCCAGTACAAATCCGGAGCTTAATCCACCGATTAACAAGCCCATCACACCGGCTACACCGAATATAACACCAATTACAATCGGAACGATGATGGCTAATAAGGAAGGAAGTAACATTTCCCTTTGTGCACCTTTGGTAGAAATTTCCACACAACGTGCGTAATCGGGTTCAGCTTTACCTTGCATGATACCTTTTATTTCACGGAATTGGCGACGCACCTCTTCAACCATGCTTTGAGCAGCGCGACCAACCGCATTCATGGTCAGACCACAGAACAAGAATGCCATTACAGCACCTGCAAATACACCAACCAACACAATGGGATTCATCAGATTCACATTGTAGAAGTCCATAAAGTCACCAAAAGAAGCAAGTTTAATAGCTTCTGCATCCATCATCTTACTTCCAACTGCCACCAAGCCATCAGAAGCTGCATTAGCGATACGCACCAAAGCAATTTTAATCTCTTCAATATAGGATGCTAATAATGCTAAAGCTGTTAAGGCAGCAGAGCCAATAGCAAAGCCTTTACCGGTAGCAGCAGTAGTGTTACCCAAAGCATCCAAAGCATCTGTACGCTTGCGTACTTCCGGGTCCAAACCACTCATTTCAGCATTCCCGCCGGCATTGTCGGCAATCGGTCCGTAAGCATCCGTAGCCAAGGTAATACCTAAGGTCGAAAGCATACCAACAGCAGCAATACCGATTCCATATAGACCCAAACCTAAATTTTGAGCTGAGAGAAGGTTTGCCATGTCAAACTGAATGGCAGAAAGATAAGCCAAAACAATTGCAAAACCAATGGTTACCACAGGAATAGCCGTTGAAATCATACCCAAGCCCAAGCCCGAAATGATCACTGTTGCCGGACCGGTTTTCGAACTTTCAGCCACTTTTTTGGTAGGTTTATAACTTTGAGAAGTATAGTATTCAGTCGATTGCCCAATGATGATACCGGCAAACAAGCCGACAATCACTGAAAATGATATTCCAATCCAATTGTCAATTTGTAAAAAATACAGAATCACAAAAGTTGCGATGGCAATCAAGAAGGAACTGGTATTCACACCACGTCCCAGCGCCCCTAACAATTGTTTCATTTGTGCACCTTCTTTGGTTCTTACCATAAAAATACCGATAATGGACAAAACAACTCCTGCTGCAGCAATCAACATTGGAGCTAAAACAGCTTTCAATTGCATCGTGGGACTTGTCATCATAAACGCAGAAGCACCCAAGGCAGCAGTTGCCAAGATAGAACCTGCATAAGATTCGTACAAGTCAGCACCCATACCTGCCACATCACCTACGTTATCGCCCACATTGTCGGCAATGGTAGCCGGATTGCGCGGGTCATCTTCGGGGATACCTGCTTCAACCTTACCCACTAAGTCAGCACCCACGTCGGCAGCTTTTGTATAAATACCGCCACCCACACGAGCAAACAAAGCCTGTGTAGATGCACCCATACCGAAAGTAAGCATGGTAGTGGTGATATAAATCATTTTATGGGTAGCATCTGCATCTTCCACAAAGTGATCTAAAATCAGATACCAAACTGCAATATCCAACAATACCAAACCTACAACGGTCAGTCCCATAACTGCTCCCGAACGGAAAGCCACTTTTAAACCACTGTTGAGAGAATTTTTAGCTGCATTGGCAGTACGTGCAGAAGCATAAGTTGCTGTTTTCATACCAAAGAAACCCGCCAAACCCGAGAAAAATCCGCCGGTTAAGAAAGCAAAAGGCACCCAATTGTTTTGCAAGTCAAAATAAGCCATCACAGCAAAAATCAATGCCAACACAATAAACACGATGATAACCACCTTGTATTGCTGTTTCAGATAAGCCATGGCTCCTTTGCGCACATGCAAAGCAATTTTCTTCATGACATCCGTTCCTTCACTTTCCTTCATCATCTGTCGAAAGAAATAATACGCAAAGCCTAATGCTACAATAGAAGCAAGAAGCACTAAATAAATCAAGTTTTTTTCCATGTTTTTTAAAATAAAATTAAATGTATATGATATAGTTTGAAAAGTTCATTATGTTCCTGAGTTCAATAATTTAATATACTCCCTCAAAATCGCCAAGCTATAAGCTCCTGCATGCTTATTGACAAATCCCATAACGGTATTCCTGCCTTCTTCATCAGCGGTATCCGAAATGACACGTACCACAGTCAAAGGAATACCAAAATCATCGCAAACCTGTGACACGGCAGCACCCTCCATTTCAGCACAGACCACTGAAGGCAAATTACGCAAGAGCGCATTTTTCATCTCAGTCGTAGCAATAAACAAATCCCCACTTGCGATATCGCCTACTATCAATTTAGGATTGGCTATATTATTCTCTAACAACTTATTCCTAAATACCTTATCTTCTTTTAAAAATTTATGTACAGCTTCCGTCATCATCTCTTGATCCTGATGATGAATTTCGAAAGATGTTTTGCCGGTCAATGGAATTTCAAAGCGACGCATCAGTGGACGAGCATCCATATCGTGCTGAAACAAGCGTTGTGCAATGACAACATCTCCTACATTTACATCAGGAGCTATGCCTCCGGCAACACCGGTAAACACTATTCTGTCAACCTGAAATTCAGTTATCAAACTTACTGCAGTTGTTGCTGCAGCTACTTTTCCCCATCGGGAAAACACGGCTACCACCTCCTGGTCATACAGCATACCTTTGTAAAACACCCTGCTGCCATGTTCAATGATTTCTTTATCCTGAATAACGGCAATTAGCAATTCCATTTCTTCCGGCATAGCGCCCATAATTCCCAATCTCATTTTGTCTGCATTTTTATAATACGCTGATACAACGTAGGATGAGAATAATTAAAGAACACATACAAAGGATGAGGCATTAAATTGCTAAGAGATTGTGAAGACAGTTTCTTCAAGCCGCTGATTAGCTGTTCGCCATATCCGTATTGCTGAGCAAAAGCATCAGCTTCATATTCATGCTTGCGTGACAAGACATTTCCCAAAATACCTAATAAGAGAGAAATGGGGGTGTATAAAGTAAAAAATGCAATGGCATTCAGATGGAAAACTGCTTTTGTTCCACCCAGTGCCTGCGCCAACACATCGCTACCCAACATCCAACCCAATAGAAAAAACAACAACAAAGAAGAAGGAATGGAATATAGCATCCCTTTGAGCACATGTTTATGTTTGTAATGACCAATTTCGTGTGCCAATACGGCTACTATCTCATCTGTATTCATTTGTTCAGTCAAGGTGTCGTAAAGTACTATTCTTTTCTTCGGACCAAGGCCTGTAAAATATGCATTGGCTTTGGTCGAGCGCTTAGAGCCATCAATCATGTAAATATTCTTCAACTTAAATCCGGATTTATTTGCAAACGCTTCAATGGCTGTACGCAACTCACCTTCCTCAAGCGGAGTTTGTTTGTTAAACAGAGGTACAATCAGTTCGGAATAGAACATACTCATAAACAAACTGAAAGCCGTTACAACCCCAAAAGCCAACAACCAAAAATATTCGGGTGTCAAGTTATATATCCAAATAATTGCCGTCAAAATCAGTCCGCCAAGCACAATGCTCAAACCCCATGATTTGAGTTTGTCCGTGATAAATAAAGAAGGAGTCTGCTTGTTGAATCCGAATTTTTCTTCGATGACAAAGATAGCATACCACTGAAAAGGAATGGTGATGATATCACTAACTATGAAAAGAACACCGAAAAACAATAAGGATTGAAGAATGCCATGCTCTGTCCAGTTCTGCACAATACCGTCAAACCATCCGAAACCTCCACATGCGTATATTGCGACAATAACGACGAAACTAAAAGATGCAGTCAACATACCAAAGCGAGCGTTCGTCCTGAAATAATCCTGCTGCCTGGCATATTTTTCCGTATCGTAAATATCTGCTAATACAGCCGGCAATTTTAACTTAGAATGTTTGATGTTGAGATAACTGAGCCAACGACCTAAACCGAATTCAATCAGTAAAATCAGTAGAATAATGAGGAGTAGAATGTGTTCCATTCAAAATTATTTGGGAGAAATTCGGTTTTAAATTATCGTTGACAAAAATATATAAAATGTGTAAATTGGTGAAATTATTTGAAGATTTATCTTTAAAAAGTACCTTTGTGCTGTTCATTCTAAATAATATATGAATTTTTATACACGTATCCTGAGTTATTTATTTATCGTCTTAACTTTCTTTTCTTGTCGGCCTGAACAAAACAACACAATCAGCATAGGAATATTGGACGGACCCACTGCTGTAAGCTTTATTCAAATGATTGAGAACCCTCCCGTTATTCAAGGAAAGCAAGTGGAGTTTGTCATCAAAAATGAGCCTTTGCAAATTCAAGCTTTGATGATACAAAATAAGCTCGACTTTGCCGTGTTACCCACGGTAATGGCTGCTAATTTATACAACAAAGGTATCGATTATAAACTTTTAGCTATTCCGATTTGGGGCAGCTTGTATTTGATTTCGAACAACCCGAAAATTGATAAGTTGAAACAAATTTCAGGACAGAAAATTTATATATTCGGACAAGGTGCTACGGCAGATGTTTTAATGCAACACTTTTTGAAAACACATCTTATAGAAGGTGTACATCTCGATTATTCTTACAACTCAAACATGGAGTTGGCAAACGCATTATTACAACACAAAATCAATATTGCCGTGATTTCAGAGCCTTTGGTTAGCATGTTAAAAAATCAACAATCCGACATACAAATCATCGCAAATCTTGACATCGAACGGACAATCCTGAAAGAACAAAAGCCCATATTCGCACAAACAAGTTTTCTTGTAAACAACAAGATAACAGAGCATTACAAAGACATCATCCATGAAGTATGTCAAGCTTATGCTTCAAGCTGTGCATTTACTTATCAACATCCGGAATCAGCAGGTGAATTGTTGGTAAAGCACGGTTTTTATCCTTCTTCAGACTTGGCCGTTCAATCCATCCCCTTATGTAATATTCAATTTGAATATGCTCAAACAATCAAAGAAGAAATCCAACAATATTTAAGTATATTTTATACCTTTGACCCTAAAAGTATAGGCGGAAAAATGCCTGATGACGATTTCATTTTTGAAACCATTGCGCAACCATAAAAATGAATCAGAGCAACCCCATAAAAAGATTAAAACCTACAGCTACATTTTACAGCATAACCCTACTCATTATTCTGTGGCAGGGACTGGCAATGTTGGTGAATTATCCTGATTTATTCCCGTCTGTTACCGATTTGTTGGCAACATTGGCAGAAATGCTTGGTACTAAAGCCTTTTATATAGCTTTGTGTAACACGCTATACAGGGGATTGATCGGGTTTATCCTTGCCTTTGTACTGGCGATAAGTCTGTCTGCCATCGCCCTCAATAGCCAATTCGTCAAGGTCTTTATACATCCCTGGATAGTTATCATGCGCTCTATTCCCGTGATTTCCATTGTGTTGATAGCACTTTTATGGCTATCTCCTCCGGGACTGCCCATATTCATTTCCTTCTTCACGATGTTTCCTATCTTGTATCAAAACTTTTTATCAGGATTGGAACAGACAGACCGAAAATTGGTGGAAATGGCTAAAGTAATCAAGAAAAACAACTTGCAAAGATTACTTTATCTTTATCTACCTTCAGCCCATGCTTATGCCTTTTCGGGTATGGCTACTGCCATGGGCTTCGGTTGGCGTTCGGTTATCATCGGGGAAGTCTTATCCGGTCCTGTACACGGCATAGGAACCGGAATGAAAAAAGCACAAGCTTTTATCGATATGAAAGAATTATTGGCCTGGACAGTCATAGCTGTGCTGATCAGTTTTATCTTCGATTATGTACTTAAATTAATAGCAGCAAAACCTGTAAAATTCAAACTCAGCGAAGTATCACAAAGCAAAAAGACAAACACAATAAGCGCTGATATAAAAGAACTTACACTTATATCATTAAACAAGAAGTTTAACTCCAAACAGGTCATCCAAAACTTATCCATGCAGCTTTCAAATCAGACCGTCAATCTGATACAAACAGCTTCCGGATCGGGAAAAACAAGCTTGATGAATTTGATTGCAGGGATACTGAAAGCAGACAGCGGACAGATGATTTTCAATCCTGAACAGCCCGTAATTTCTTTTTCTTATCAGGATATCCGATTGGTTCCGTGGTTCACCATGGAGCAAAACATAGCTTTTTCCCTACCCTCTTTTCCCAATATTACCCAAGATGATTTACAAAAAATCAACACCTTGATACATCAAATGGAGTTGGACGAACACAAAGGAAAATTGCCGGACGAGTTGAGTGGTGGTGAACAACAAAGGGTCAATTTGGCCAGGGCGTTGATGCTTCCCTGTCATATCTTATTATTGGATGAACCGCTGAACGGCATTGAGGATTCACTAAAAAAACGACTGATAAAATTCATAGAAGATTGGACATCATCTTATAAACCACTAATTTTGTGGGCAACTCATCTGGAGGTAGAGGCGTATTTGAAGGGGGATGTGAGCGAGGTACGGGTTTCGAGGTAGCGGGGTGCGGGGTCCGAGTTCCGGGGTAGCGGGTTCCGTGTTCCGAGTTCCGAGTTCCGAGTTCTGGGGTCACAGGGTCTTCTAATTAGCAAGAAACAATAAAAAAATGTTGTACAAAGTACAAAAATTTATTACGGAAAACGATTTGCTTGATTCGGCAAACGGACCGGTCGTTGTGGGTGTTAGCGGCGGAAAGGATTCTGTAGTATTGCTGCATGTGTTGATGAAGTTGGGTTATCAATGTATAGCAGCGCATTGCAATTTTCATTTGCGGGGAGATGAATCAAACAGAGACCAGGAATTTGTCCGTCAACTGTGTAAGCAACTTGACATAACTTTTTTAACCGTTGATTTTGATACTTTTCAATATGCAGCCGACAACAATATCTCCATTGAAATGGCTGCCCGTGATTTGAGGTATGATTGGTTCGAGACCATCAGAAAAAACTATAAAGCACAAGCGATTACAACCGGACATCATCTGGATGACAATATTGAAACTGTATTGCTGAATTTAACCCGCGGAACGGGATTAAAGGGTTTGACCGGTATTCCTGTGAAGAACGAAAGAATAGTCCGCCCCCTTTTAAGCTGTACGCATGCAGAAATTACAGCTTATACCCAAGCCCACAAACTTGAGTATGTGGATGATTCTACGAATCAAACCACAGCTTATGTGCGCAATAAAATCCGCCACATCATACTGCCGGTACTGGAAGAGATCAATCCTTCTTTTCGTAAGACTGCAGCAGAAACCATCACAAACTTAGGAGAAGCCTACAATATCTATCAACAAGAAATTCAGAGGATCAAAGCTGATATAAGCATTTATTCGGATACTGCATTACGGATTGATATTCAGAAATTAAACAGATACGAAAATCAAACTACGATTTTGTTTGAGATATTGAAAGACTACGGTTTTAATTCGGATCAGATCAATCAAATTGTCCGCGCCATAGATGGAGAATCGGGAAAAGTATTCTATTCCGACAGTCACTGTTTGTTGAAAGACCGGGACTGTCTGCTTGTACAGCCTGTTATTCTTGAAGATGCTGCCATTAAGAGCAAATTAAAACTCAGCATTTTCGATCGAACTGATGATTTTATCTTTTCCACAGACAATCAAACGGTACATTTAGATGCGGACAAACTGTCCATGCCGCTGAGTATCAGACCATGGGAGCCCGGCGATTCTTTTTATCCCTTAGGGATGAAAGGCAAAAAAAAGTTGAGCGACTTTTTGATTGACCAAAAAATCAATCGCTTTCAAAAAGAAGATATTCAAGTTGTTACATCTAAGGGAGATATTGTTTGGATAGTGGAACTCCGCATAGATGACAGGTTCAAAGTAACGGAAAGGACAAAAAGGATTGCAGAGTTAAAAGTTGTTCAGCCTGTTGCTCGTCCATTTAAAGAATGAAACACTTACTACTCCACATTTTTTCTAACCCTGTTGATGAAATCAATCATACCTTGAGCATCACGGTTATTAATTAATGTCATCAAATCCTTTAATTCCTTACGAATCTTCTCTACCTGCCCTACTGTATATGGGTTAAAGAGGATTTCCGTAAGCAGATAATCATCTTCCGAAAATAATCCTTTCGCAATGTCCATATGTTTTTTGAAGGTAGTACCGGGCGCATCCTGCTTTTTCATACAAGCAGCAAATACCAATGTAGATGAAAATGGGATGGACAGTGAATATGCGATGGTTTCATCATGTCCTTCGAAAGTGTATTGGTGTAAATTGAGCTTTAAAGTACCGTAGAAATCCTTGAAAAAAGCCTTCCCTAAATGATCCGATTCACTGATGATAATGGCATGGTGCTCGCTCAGATTTCTTAAGTTTGCGAAAGTAGGTCCAAACATTGGATGGGTAGATACAAAGCGGCGGCCCATGCTTTTGTAAAACTCATAAAAACCTGTTTTCACTGATGCAATATCACTTATAATGCAGTTTTCAGGGAGATAAGGCAGTACATCTTTGAAAGTTTGGATGGTGTATTTTAAAGTAACACAATTTATAAGCAATTCAGGAGCGAACGTTCTAATTTCTTCATAATCTGTCAACCTTTGAGTATTAAACACATACCTAAGACGTTCCTTATTAGAGTCAAAGACGGCCACCTCATGCTGAAAACACAAAGCATCGGCAAGCCAGGTGCCCATCTTACCCACACCGAGTATACAAATTTTCATTATTTTTCCTCCTTATCTTTAATTTTTTTGTTCATAATGGCACTTTGGCGATTGATAGATTCTTCATGTATCGCCTCAAAAATTTTTATAATGAAATCAGCGTCCAAGCCTCTGTTTAGCGCTCTCTCCCTGCGATCTTTCATTATTTCATCATAGCGGCGAGCCTGCAAAATTGTGATATTGTTTTCAAACTTATACACTCCTATGGCTTCGGAAATTTTCATACGTTCTTTGAGGGTGTCCAGTAAGTCATTATCCAGCTTATCTATTTGTTTTCTAAGCTCATCCAAGGTACCACGCGGTGTATCTCCGATTTTTGGACGGCGCAATATCAACCCATCAATGACCTTTTTCAGCTCCTCGGGAGTTATTTGCTGTTGTGCATCGCTCCACGCTTCATCAGGATTACAATGAGCTTCTATGATCAATCCGTCAAAATTCAAGTCCATCGCCTCCTGACTAATTGTAGCAATTAGTGAACGATTACCCCCTATATGGCTCGGATCAGTTATCATGGGAAGCTCGGGGAAACGGCGTCGCAACTCAATTGGGATCTGCCATTGCGGATGATTGCGAAATTCTGTTTTGTCGTAAGTACTAAAGCCTCTGTGAATGGCGGCAATTTGTGTAATACCGGCATTGTTAATTCTCTCAATGGCACCTATCCACAATTCTAAGTCAGGGTTTATAGGATTTTTCACAAACACCGGAATATTCACGCCCTTAAGTGCATTTGCAACTTCCTGAACGGCAAAAGGATTGGCAGAAGTACGAGCACCGATCCACATCATATCCACTCCGTGTTTGATAGCCTCATATACATGATAAGCACTGGCAACCTCCACTCCTACATACATTCCGGTTTCTTCCTTAACTTTTTTAAGCCAAGGGAAACCTACTGAACCAACACCTTCAAAATCACCTGGATGAGTTCGAGGTTTCCATACCCCTGCTCTAAACAATTTAATACCCATTTTCGACAAGAGACGTGCTGTTGACAAAGTCTGCTCTTCAGTCTCGATACTACATGGACCGGCTATTATGATGGGTCGCTTCAAATCAAGACCGGGTAAATTAATCGGATCAATTTTCAAATGTGACATATCTTAATTACTTATTGTTTTATTAACTATTCTATTAACTCTATTCAGCGATTCCGCAAGTATTTTTTTAGTGCTGCACAAAGATACACGTATATATTGTTCTCCACTATCACCAAAAATAAAACCGGGGGTTATAAACACATTTGCTTTTTCTAGAAGCAAATCACTTAGTTCTTGTCCATCCGAATACTCAGATGGTATGCGTCCCCAAACAAACAAACCTACCTGTTTTTTGTTATAGCTACACCCTAATGCATCCATAAGATCAAACACCAAATGCCTGCGTTCTGCATATTCCGTATTTAACGCTTTATACCAGTCGGCACCGGCCTCAAGCGCTTTAACGGCTGCTTCTTGCAGGGGACGATACATACCGGAATCCATATTACTCTTGACCCTAAGGATGTAACTTATAAACTTACTGTTTGATGCCGCCATGCCTATACGCCATCCAGCCATATTATGCGATTTACTCAACGAGTTCAATTCAATGGCAATATCCTTGGCTCCTTCGACAGATAAAAGACTGCTTGGTTTAGGATTTAGTACAAAGCTATAGGGGTTGTCGTTGCATATTACAATATTGTGTTTCTTACCGAAAGCAATGATTTGCTTCATAACATCCATATCAGCCGCTGCACCGGTCGGCATATGAGGATAGTTTATCCACATAAGCTTCACCTTCGAAAGATCCTCTTTTTCGATAACTGACAAGTCGGGCTGCCATCCATTTGATTCATTGAGCGTGTAAGTTCTGGCCTTTGCTCCAACCAGGTTGGTCACTGCCTTATAGGTGGGATAACCCGGATTGGGGATCAGGACTTCATCTCCGGGATTTAAAAAAGCCATGGAAACATGCATGATACCTTCCTTCGAACCCATCAATGTAATTATCTCGGAAGCAGGGTCCAGTTCAACACCGTAGCTGCGTTGATACCATAAGGCAAAAGCCTGACGCAACGCAGGTATCCCCAAATAACTCTGATAACCATGAACATCTTCTTTAGCGGACACACGGCTAAGGGTTGAAATCACCTCAGGTCCAGGCATTCTGTCGGGACTTCCTATACCCAGGTTTATTACATCCTTCCCTTCTGAACGCATCTGCTCTATCTGCTTTAATTTTACGGAAAAGTAATACTCTTGTACACTATTTACTCTGTCTGCCGGCTTGATCATATACTAAACGGTTTATAAATTTTAAATTTCTGATTGAACTTTTGCTATCGGAGTTCCTCCATTTGTAACGTAAACTGTATCAGCAGCTTCATATTCACCCAGCTCCAACAGATTTCCCGTAAGTGGACGAATAGCATCCAAAGATTGGTGATAGCGTTGATAATTTTTAAATATTACATCTATATAAAACAAATATTCCCACTCCCGACCAATTATGGGAAGCGACTGTATTTTAGTCAGATTGATATTATAAAAAGTAAGAATAGTCAAAACTTTGCTTAGACTGCCTTCCTCGTGCGGAAGTGAGAACATCAGTGAAGATTTATTTAAGCGAGCTTCCGACAGCAATCTGGCGGCTTCTTCCTTATTTCTTCTTCCTATTACCAAAAAGCGGGTGAAATTATGCGTGTTGGTCTCTATATCCTTTGCCAGCACTTCCAAACCATAGATTTTGGCTGCATGCGAGGAGGCTATTGCCGCTATTCCCTTTGTCTTTTTTTCTCCTATCAGTTTGGCACTTAATGCTGTATCTTCAGATTCTATAAGTTTAATATGAGGATAAGTTCTTAAAAAATCCTCACACTGTGCCAAAGCCATTGGATGAGAATGCACTTCTTGAATATCCTCTATTTGCTGTCCGGGAAGTGCCATAAGCTGGTGTCTGATCCTGAGCCTTTGCTCACCCAAAACCGAAAGACCCGAATCTTTTAATAAGGTGTAGTTGGCAAGAATACTACCCACCAAAGTGTTTTCTATGGCGACCATTCCCAACATATCCGGACTATCAGCCACTTTTTTAAATAATTCATAAAAGGTAATGCAAGGTTCCAATTCTACCTCTTTATCACGGAAATACGTACGAGCTGCAATATCGTGGTTGGCACCGGGCCAACCCTGAATGGCTACTTTTATATTTTGCTGATTCATATTTTACTTATTTTGGTCTATAAAATGAAAAAATAAAAAATCCCGCCTCTTAATCAGGGGCGGGATTTTCTCCATTTTGAATATATTAATAATTACTTCAATTAGGTATATATAACCCTACCCCTTTTGGCTGAAAAACCAAAAAAGAAATAAAAGAAGTAATTAAAATAAGAATGACTTATCATTTTGTTGTTGTTTATTGAGCGCAAAGGTAATTATAATTTTTACACGTGCAACACTATTGATAAAAATTTTTACATTTTAGTCGCATTTTTTCCGGTTCATCGGTCAAGGTCAATTTGCACCCCAGCCCAATAATTCCTTAGCATTTTCAATAGCTGCTGCGCCGCGTTCTTTACCGCTGAGCATGGAGGCTATCTCTTCGATACGCTCCGAATCAGAAAGTTTAGCAATATAGGTTTCTGTTTGCAGTTTGGTATCTTCTTTATACACCCTGAAATGGGCATCGCCTTTGGCAGCTATTTGGGGTAAATGAGTAATGGTAATAACTTGCATAGAACGACTCATCTGCAACATGATCTCCCCCATGCGGTGTGCTATTTCACCGGAGACGCCGGAATCTATTTCGTCAAAAATGATGGTAGGTAAATCTGATTTATTGGCTATCAGCGACTTGACAGTCAACATCAATCTCGAAATTTCCCCACCGGAAGCGATCTGCGATACAGGCTGCATGGGGCGGTTTTTATTTGCCGAAAAAAGAAAATCTACTGCATCTTTGCCATGCTCGGAATATTGAGGCAATTGCGTTAAACTAACTTCAAATTGAATATTGGGCATACCCAATTCTGACAATTGTTCAATCATATGATCTTGAACAAATTCAAGTTGTGATTTGCGACTGTCCGTCAACATTTGAGCTTTTAGTTGCACGTCTTCGTAGGCTTCGGCTAATTTCTTTTCCAAATTACTGATATCTTCATCAAAAGACTCTATATGATGTAATTCCGCAGCATATTCTTCGCGTTTGGCAATTAATTCTTCTACGGTTTGGACTTTAAATTTTTGCATTAAAGCATACAAGTCATTCAAGCGCAATGATATCCGGTCGAGTTTTTCCGGATTGAACTCAAAATTTTCCTGTAACGATTCCAATTCCATTTTCAAATCCTTGATATCCACGTAGGCAGCATGAATTCTTTCTGTTTTCTCTTTACCCTCAGGAATATATTTGTCAATTTTGGATAAAGTGTCTTCTGCCTCTCTTAACTGAGTTAAAGTGCCTCGGTCTTCGTCAAAAATCATGGAGATCCGGCTCAATGCCGTTTTGATGGTTTCAACATTGCTCAATGTCTCGAATTCCATTTCCAAGGTCTGCAATTCATCGGCTTGCAATTTGGCTTCTTCTAATTGATTGTACTGAAACCGGATGAAATCTAATTCGGAAGCAGACTTTTCAGCCTCTTTGCGAAGTTTTTCCAATGCCTTTTCATTGGATTTCCATGTGGAGTAGCTATCCCTATACGCCTGAAAAATTTTTGCATTCTGAGCCACCGTATCCAATACTTCCATTTGATAAGATGCATTGGACAACAATAGATTTTCATGTTGGGAATGGATGTCAATCAGTTGAGAACTAAGGTCACGCAACACATTCAAAGACACCGGAGTATCGTTGATGAAAGCCCGGGATTTTCCATTGGAAGTCAGTTCGCGACGGACGACGCAATTTGACTGATCATAATCCAACTCATTGGACTCAAAAAAATCATACAAATGCTTGTAAGTTGAAATGTCGAAAACCGCCTCAACTATGCATTTGTCTTCCTGCATTCTGATTGATTTATTATCGGCTCTTTGACCTAAAATCAATGACAAGGCACCTAAAATAATGGATTTTCCGGCGCCCGTTTCTCCGGTCATCACAGTCAACCCATTCTGAAAATCAATATTCAGAGAAGATATCAGTGCATAGTTGGTTATGTCAATTGATTTTAGCATAGAAGATGTGAGACTCAAGCCGGTCTCAAGATAGTTTCAAATTTTTCGGTTTGGGTAGGGTTCAAATCCGACAAGATTTCTACAGCATTTCTTTTTTCCTGGTCGGTAGCCCGTTTAAAGATATTTATCAACTCATCCGTTTTGGTTTCTAAAAAGCTGGATATGGCAATGGCTGATGGTCTGGAGCGGTTTGTTTCTCTTAAAACCGACAGTCCGGCATTGATTTTCGCACGTGCATTTGCCATATTGATACTCATTTCATCCAATCCGAGCCTATGGTATTCATACATATAATTTCTGAATTTTTTAAAAGCTTCATCCGTCAGATTGTTAATCAAAGCATAACGATTTTTATTGCTCTCAAAGGCTCTCCATCCAGGCAAATCCATGGATTGAGCCATATTCACGATACGTTCGGCAGCTTGGAAATAAGGTGTTCCTCCCAAGCGGGAATATGAATCCATATCGTAACCGATAATGAGATAAGCATAATATGACAAAATGGCTGTGAGGTTGGATGTGATTGTATTTTCATTGAACTCAAGGACTTCAAATTCCGTATAATTAAAAACAAAATCATCATCCCTGAAATTGAACAATACCGTATTGTATGAAGAATTGAAAACAGGTCTTCTTATCTGCACCTGAATCTCTCCGGTAAAAAGATCATCTTCCACCTTAGAAATGATAATATTCATCGTACACTCAATTCTTTCATGAGGAGCAAAAGACAAATCCGTCCACCTTCTGTTATTCACAAATTCAGAAGCTGATCTCTCAAGTGTATTGAAAATGGATTTGTTAGAACCCTGAATCATATCCGAATTGATGGTCAGATTACAATTCAGTTCCTGGGCAACCAGTGAAAAAGTGAAAACCAGATTAGCAATTAATAAAAGACAATATTTCAAACCGGTTCTATACATAAGTTTTAATGACAAATCGCTAAAAGGACGTATTAGAACAACAAAGTATTGATTTCCTGTACGATATCATCTGCAACATCCACTTTATCTTTCAGTTCGTATTCTTTTTTCATGCCGGAGCGATGTAAAATAGTAACTCTATTAGTATCTACGCCAAAGCCGGAGTAAGGATCTCTTAAAGAATTCAGCACAATGAAATCAAAATTTTTCCTCTCCATTTTAGAGATTGCATTTTCCTCTTCATGATTAGTTTCTAATGCAAAGCCGACAAGAAACTGTTCCGGTTTTTTTACTTTTCCTACTTCCGCAGCTATGTCTATGGAGGGTGTTAATTCAAGGAAAATATTTTCTTTCCCGCGTTTTATTTTCTGCTCAGCTCTTACAACAGGAGTAAAATCGGATACGGCGGCACACATGATGGCACCGTCCACATGCTCAAAACGGCTCATCACAACCTTATGCATGTCGGCTGCAGTATCCACATTGATTCTCTCAATATTTTTATAGGGAGTTTTAAGGTATACGGGACCACACACCAATATCACCTCCGCACCTTTTCTCGCACAGGTTTCTGCCAAGGCAAAGCCCATCTTACCCGATGAATAATTGCCGATATAGCGAACAGGATCAATTTTCTCATAGGTAGGTCCGGCAGTTATCAGGATTTTTTTACCTAACATATCTTTGGGAACAAAATAATCCTGTATGAAACGGACTATATTTTCCGGTTCCTCCATCCTACCCCTTCCTTCCAAGCCACTTGCCAATTCTCCCGCCACCGGATCAATGATCAAGTTGCCGTGTGCTTTAAGTGTTTCCAAATTCTGTTTGGTGGTCGGATGTGTGTACATATGTAAGTCCATTGCCGGAGCAATAAAAACGGGACATTTGGCAGCAAGATAAGTTGCAATAAGCAAATTATCAGCCGTGCCTGTAGCCAATTTTCCCAGTGTGTTGGCTGTAGTCGGAGCAATGAGGAAGGCATCAGCCCACAAGCCTAAGTCCACATGACTGTTCCATTGTCCATTCGTGGCATCAAAAAAATCTGTCACAACGGGATTTTTTGAGAGTGTAGCCAGGGTAAGGGGTGTTACAAATTGTTGAGCCGAGGGAGTCATGATGACTTTGACTTCTGCTCCTTGTTTCACTAGCAAACGTACAATTTGTGCAGTTTTATAAGCAGCTATTCCACCGGTTACCCCTACGATTATTTTTTTTTCATTTAATATAAATGGCATCTGATTAAGAATTTAAAATGATACAAACACAACTCACAAAATTAATGATAATTTTCAATCTTTTCACAGATATGTAAAAATTGATTGAGACTTCTCATTGCGCAGTGTTTTCTTTTGGCAGATAAAAACAACAAAAGTCACACTGTACTTTCATGCAAGTAAACTGTGTGACTTATAGTCTTTTAGCATTAACATTTATCAAAGTATGCGTAATGCTTTAACTCAACTTATCTTTCAAAGGGTTTCTGTAATAGATTTTATCTTCTATAAATTCCTGTGTAGCAAACAGCGTCGGCTTGGGGAGTTTTTCAAAATAACGTGAAATCTCTATCTGTTCACGATTTTCAAAAACCTCTTCAATATTGTCAGATGATCCACCAAAATCTTGCAATTTTTTCTCAATCTCTGATTTGATTTCAACATTGATTTGATTGGCTCTTTTAGCAATAATCGTTACCATTTCATACACATTACCAACCTCTTCGCTCATAACATTTATATCGCGTGAGATGGTATTTGTCGAAGCATTTAATTTTCTAAAATCCATATATTTAATCTTTTACTGTTCGTTTTGAATCTGCCAATATTTTATCGGCATCTTTACGATATTTCCCTTCGGGAAACTCGTTGGTATAATTGTAATATTCGTCAATAGTGTCTCTGAAACGTTCCATCTTCTTATCTTCAAAGCTTTGTACTGCCTGTTGATATTTAGATTGCAAAATAATAAAGGAAAATTCTTCCCTATACGCATTGGAGGGATAATTCAGCAAAGCATTTTGCGCAACAATAACGGCCGACAAATAGTTATTCCCTAAATAATTTCCCAAATTATAATACAATTTAGCAGTAAGCAATTCTTTATATGCTAACTTATTCGTCAACTCATCCAGTAATTTGTTCGCCTGCGGTACCCTTTCACTTTCGGGATGCAAATCTAAAAACTCCTGAAAAGCTTTGATGGCATTATGAGTGGTAGTCTGATCCAATCGCGCATCCGGCGAATCTAAATAATAACAATAGCCAATCATATATCTGGCTTCAATTATAAACTTCCCCTTGGGATATGTTTTTACATAAGTTTTATAATATTCGCTTGCGGTAAAATAATCTTTTTGTCCCATGTATGAACGGGCAAGATAATTTAAAACCAACTCAGACCGCTCGGTACCCCGATAATACCTTGACACCTCATCAAACAAGGTAGTGGCACGCATGAAATCATTTTTCTCGAAATACTCAACCGCCTTATTGTATTTCAATTCAGGGTCATTACTTTTCAACACATTCTGATATTCGCTGCAAGAAACCAGCAGTGTTACAGCCAACAATATGGACAAGTATTTCTTCATATAAAAATTGGCTGCAAAAATAACAAATTAAAATGGATTGTGAAAATGGTAATTCGTGCCAGATACGATAAATTTTCTTCAAAACATGAAATCAGGTAGAAAACGCTCAACACATTACTTAAAAAAGTTTATACATTAACGAGCATAATACTAAAAAAGAAAGAAATGAATTAATATAAATTTTGATGATAAATCTCTAATTTTTCAGTGCTTTATCAACCGGCAAATCAATGCCATTCCAAGCTTTTTTGGATGTCCAATCGACAGGAGGATTGCTCCAAAAGGAATCAGATTCCGGTAAACCGAGTGCAATAAAAACCGCTGAACAAAGGTACAGGCTACCGGTTGAAATATAAGTTTCTCCTATGGCAGGTTGATGACCGGCAAAACCAACCTGGAGCCATCCATGGTCATCAAATGTACCGGGCGCATTGATTTGTCTATGAATAACGGAAGTAAGAGCAGATCTTACTTGTGCTGGTTCAACAGCATCAGGTAATAGTTTGCGATAAGCAACATCCGAAAGCGCATAGAACGCACCGAAACGATAAGCAAGCGAACGCCCAATGGGCGGATAAGTTCCCTCCGGTGAAATCAAACGCTCTTGTAAAGCAGCATAACGTTGATAACGGGGAATTTCTACATCATAAAATTCAGCACCTTCCACTCCATGTTTTTTCATAACAGTGAGAATTTCGACCATCATGGGCTGAATAACAAAACTATTGTAATAATCTAAATGCAACTCCGGACCATCGCCGTACCAACCGTCTCCTTTGTACCATTGTTGATGTTTTTCCAAAGCATATTGTACGCGCTCAAATTCCCAGGTTCCTGTAAATTCTTTTAACGCAGTTTCCACCATTGCAGAAAAAAACAGCCAATTGTTTTCGCCCGGCTTAATATTACGGGTAGATTTTAGCTCTTCAATAATCCGCTGTTGTGTGGTTTCATCCAATCTTTCCCACAACTGAGTACGCGCACGCAACAGACCATGTGCCAAAAAAGCAGCATCTACCAAAGGTTGACGTCCTTGATTAAAATTCAAATAATCAGGCGAGGAAGGATCAACTCCGTGTTGAATTGACTGAAGTGTCAACTCAATATATTTAGCCCTCATACGTCCTTCTATTGTTTGATCAGGTCCCAACTCCAACCAGGGAGAAATGCCCGTTACAAGACGCCCTAAAGCTTCTAAATGAGTCACCTCTCTTCTTTTCCCTATGTCAACAGCATTAGATTCTACCGGCATGTTTTTTCGCAGTTTTCCTTTGCTCATATTAATTAAAACAGGCTTGGCAATCCTATCTAAAGCACTTAACCAACATGCTCTATCTTCGTTTTCAGAATACAAAGTAATGGGATCTACAACAACTTGTTTTGCTTTCAATTTTTTATATCTGACAAGTGCTTCTACAAAATAATAATCAGCATAACTCAAGGGAGCATCCACCTCGTATTTTGGCATGTAACCGACCGCATGCTGTAAAATAAAATGGTGATTGTCGCCTATTTTTTTTGCCCTGTATGCCGTAGAAGCTAAAGATCGTATTTGTTGCTCACCCAATTTTAAAAATTCTTGTGCAAGTTTTCCTTGCACCATGGTACTCAACTCTATAACAGCAGAAGCTATAATCGCCCCTGCTGAAGCATCCCGTTTAGCTTTAGGAATGTCCGGAGCATCAAAATCCCAATAAGGAATTTTATCTTTAGGAAGACGGGGATGATACATGATAAATTGAGCAATTTTTATTGCTTGATCTAAATACGCCTGTTTCCCTGTTTGTCGGTACATCATTGTAAAACCATATAACCCCCAGGCCTGACCGCGAGCCCAGGATGAATTATCATTCAGGCCTTGATGAGTAATTTTACCCAATACTTTTCCTGTTTCATTATCATAATTAATCACATGATATGAACTCCCATCAGCTCTGAAATGATTCTCTATGGTTTTATCCGCATGGGATTTAGCCATATTATAATAAGTATTTTCACCCATATAAGACGATGCTACGGTGAGTAATTCTAAATTCATCATATTGTCGATGATAACAGGAAAAGACCATTGTTTGCGATCCCATGATCGGGTGCATCCGACAACAGGGTTAAAGCGTGTTGACAAAGATTTTGCACCATTGATAATGACCTGCCTGTACGCTTCTTTACCCGTTAAGCGATAACCATTTCCAAAACTACAATTGATTTTGAAACCCACATCATGATTTGTGGTGTCATACTGTTGATCTTCTATCCTACTTGTCATATCTTCTGCTGCCCTTAGCACGGATGTATCGTTACTGTTTTCGTAAAGATACCACAGCATACCCGGGAAAAACCCACTGACCCAGTTGGAGGGTTTACAAGTCATGAACTTGCCATTTTCAACGCTACGTGGTAATAGATTGGGTTGTTTCTTTAATGTTTCATACATACCCATCGACTGTTGAAGCGAAAAAGCCAAGGCATCATCTACTATCTTATCCATTGAAGTTTGAGCAGTTACACTTACCGGCAATGTAAAAAGTAAAACACAAGTTGCTATTATAAGATTGAATCTTTTATTTTTCATAAAACATTGTATTAGTTATTAATTATGTTTTTTGTCGGTAAAGTCCACATGATATGTGGAAGAGACGATGGTTGTAAAAATAATAAATTTTAAGAACAAATCACGGCTTAATATCAATAATTCCTATACACCCTGATTGCATTTAACATGGTTTCATCTTTTTCAGCCGTGAAATCTATACTGATACCGGAATTATCGTTAGCACGAATGATGAATTTCTTGACTACCGGATACAAAGGACCATATTCATCTGACAGGTTCAGCCGATTGATAACACGTACTCCATTAATATCCACATTAAAAACCCTTTCATTAACATCTTCAGTCAAAGCATCATTACCCAAATTATAAGCTATAGTTTGAACTTCAGAGGTTTTCAATTCAGAAAAATAGAGGTTCACCGTGTATTCTCCATCCGGCACATCCAATTTAAAACTTTCCAATCCTTGTCTCATTGTTTGGAATACCGGGTCTATATCAGTATTTAAAATATTAAAATCAGAAGCCGGGAGTTTGCCGTGTCTCGTTTTTTTAGAGTAACTCTCCCCACCAATATACCCCCAGGATCCGGGTGAATATTCTTGTTCAGGTATCCATATAACAGACTTGTCCTTTTCTTCAAAATAACGCTTACTACCAAGCATGATATTGATTGATTCAAATGGTATGTTAGTATGCCGTAAGGAAGATGCTATCATCCTGAAATCAATTTTTAACAGGTCATATATTTTACCGGAATCAGTGTGACCGACTGCCTTCAGTACATTTTCCCCGTTTTGAAATGGCACATCGAAAATAGCAATAGCATTTTCTGTTTGCTGAACACCTAAGGATTTTCCATTTACAAAAAGCTCTACTTCAGGAAGATTGGTATACACCTTTACCATTTGTCTGGTTGTGTAGTCTTCATCAGCAATACCTGAACGAATATTCCAGTTTCTACCTCCTATATTGATCACTGGTGTATTCTTCAACAATGCTTGATAATGCAAATAAGTGTCTTTCACTTCACGTTTAGTAGAAACAATACCCTTATTATTAATATGAGGAACAGCATTACCTCTAATTTCCGAATGAAAATCATTAAGATTCCAAATGGCAGCTCCTACTACAAAATCACGCTCCATAATTGCTTTATAATAATGCTCGTGGTAAAGATTTGCCCATTCTTGCGTATAGTCAAAACGTTGCGGTTCAAAAGAATGCAATCGGGGATCTACATCAGCACCATACTCTGTTATGATAAAAGGCGTCGTCGGCAAAACAGCATGCGCCTGATCCAAAAATTTATCAAAACCATCGAAAGTGCCACCATACCAACCTTGATATAAATTCCAGCCAACTATTTTAGGTGTCTGAGTTAAACCTGATTCATGGTACAATTTAAAATTTCCGTGGAAAGGAATTAGCGTATATCTGTAGGGGTCATCGGCTCTAATTTGATCTTCTATTTGTTGTGCCAATGTTTGAATAGATTTCAAATAATGATTTGATTTTTCTTCTTCGGTGTCGGTATAAGGTAGTCGTAAAAGCACCTCATTCATATATGCCCAAATCATAACTGATGGCCGGTTATAATCCTGCATAACCATTTCTTTCGCCATATGCAGGCAATTGTGTGCAAACTCACTATTCTCGGTAATAGTATTCACAATAGGAATTTCTACAGAGGTGATAATGCCTAATTTGTCACACATTTCCATCACTACCGGATCTTGCGGATAATGAGATACACGCAGGAAATTTCCACCCATATCCTTCAACAATTTTACGTCCCGCACATGGATTTCATCAGGCAGCGCATTGCCCATCTTATCAAAACACTGGTGTCTGTTTGTGCCTATTAACTTATAAGGTTTTCCGTTCAGACAAAAACCTTTCTCTGTCGTAAATTCAAACCATCTAAACCCTAAGGGTTGTATCACTTCATCCAATAATGCTCCGGTTTTCCCTTCATAAATACGAGTTCGTACTGTATATAATGCCGGAGATTCCGGTGACCATAATTCCGGTGAATTTATATTGAATGACAATTCAACAGGTATATTTTCAACTTGTTTTTTGAGTTTTATTTTTTTGGACACCTGCTCTATGACCTGTTTGTCGGGATTGATAACTGAATGCTCTATCCGTATATTACTTGCAGCATCCGACTGATTACTCAAGAATGATTTAATTTCAACAGTAGCTTGTTTTTCAGATACCAATGGTGTATTTATGTAAACACCGGATGATGCATAATGCGTAGTAGAAAAATGCTGCTTTTCAGTGGCAATGAGATACACATCTCGATAAATCCCTCCGAAGAAAGTAAAGTCGGCAGACAAGGGCGGAATATCAGGGTTATAACGATTGGTGACTCTTACAACTAATTGGTTGGTAGCTCCAAATTGCAGAAATTTTGTAATATCGAAGCTAAATCTTGTGTATCCACCCACATGACTACCCACTTTGTCTCCATTAACAAACAGTTCAGCCTCCTGATTAATGCCTTCAAAAAAAATTGTGATTTGCTTGTTTTTATATGATTCCGGTATGTTTATTTGTTTCTTATACCAACCAAAACCCTGGTAATATCCGGGCTCATCATCCATCACATCATCAATGTTCCAGGTATGGGGCAAATCAATTATTTCCCAATTATAATTTTCATTAATATTTTGTATGCCTCCGGGAATATCCTGACGAATGAATTTCCAATGCTCATTGATTGAAAAAGTAATTCGGGGAGATGAGTATAGATGAACAGAGAATAAAAAAACTAAACAACACAATAAATAGAATGGCCTTTTCATGCTTGATATCACTTAAAAGAACTGATTACTCTGATAATTTGAAAGACAAAAGCAAACAAACAACTTACTCAACCGATAATATTCAATTTGTAAAATGATGATTTCCCTGATGATTGAAACACACGGACAACATAAATTCCTGAAGATATGTCGGATACATTGATATGATTCGCAGTAGATGAAAGCAGAAATTGTCCGTTCAGGGTATAGATTTCCGCCTTCATAAAATCATCTCCATGAATAGTGAGTTTGTCTCTGACCGGGTTGGGTGTTAAAATTGCCCCGCCGGAAGAATTGTCTGAGGAGATAATACCCGTAGAATCATCCCAAAATGTCAGCTTTAATACAGGTCTGGAAGTTTCATTCTCAAACTCCCGGGATGCAATTTTAATAGCTGTATTAGTACTATTGAGATCATGAATTTTAAATGAAGTGATGGATTCATTCGGATTATCAAACAGCCAGGGTGTCACATCAAAAACTAATTGCCCTGCAAGTGTTTTACCTTTTAAAAACGAAAGGCGGTTGTATCCGGCCTTCCAATCTGTATTGTTTTGCCGAAGTTCACCTGTCAATGTAAATTCTTCCCAGGAAACATCACTGATCCCCGATGCAAAAATAGCACGATCAGCATCATCGGATTGAGTGCAGGTTACAATCAATTCAGCATGTTTTAAATACGGCAATTTCGACTTCAGGTCTGATAAATCAAATTTCAGAAAAGCTTCCCGACGATTGGCTTCGATAACATGATATCGGATTTCTAATTCAGCATCGTTGCCGAAATTCTGAGTATTGGAAGCTCCCGGAATCACCCAGGTGTCTGCATGGCTATTTATAGTGTAAGTTCTTGTTGTCGGGAAGTCGGGACGACGATTCACTCCATCTAGGAAATCAATGATGCTGTACACTTGCTTATTCAACTCCTCCATATATTGTGTCATTTCAGTATATTCTATTAAAGCATTACTTACAATCCCCTTATTAGAACCATCATCATCGTCTTTAAACCGGAAATAATGCCATCCGATATAGTTTTTATTTTGTAATAACTCCAAACAACTGTTCTGATAGAATTTACCCCTGTTTGCCTGCGAATTTACATACCATCCTGCTCCCGATTGCGATTTATTCTGAACATTAATGTCTTTGATATAGAATTCTCCAACCAAGCAAGGTTTATCAGCAGTCCAGGAAGAAGCGGCAATTTGCTCATTCGGTGACCAGCGATCGTAAAAATTAACTGAAGTTACATCCATATATTGATGTGATGCCGCAACCACACCTTCTATAGCTCTCGGACGTCCGTGCAAGCGACTGCCGAGTATCAGATGGTTCTGGTCATATTTACGAATGGCTGCCGATACCGTTTTAAAATAATGGTCTGCCAGATAAGCTGCAAACTCCTTTTTAATCGCTTCGGTTACCTTGGCCGTATAATTAATACAATCCGATTCACTGAGTCCTTTTTCAGCAGCCCAGGCCAAGGCTGCTTCTCTGCTTGGATCGCCTGCCGGCAAATCTTTTACTAAATTACGCAGTTGATCCTGATTAAAATTAATTTCATTATCGGTAAACCATCCCAACAAATCGCGCTCTTCGGCAAAAGGAGTTACATTGGTATTTGCCAGATTATCACAATAAACCGCAAACTGCGGATCGAGAACAACAACATGATTCAAACTGCCTTGTACGGCATCCGGTGTGGTGTAATAATTTTTACGAACATTTTTATAGGTCAGAAAAAAATTCAGTCTGCGGGTAAAAGAAAAGTTAGCATAATTTTGCAAATTGTATCCTGATTTTGTCTGACTCTCGCTGGCCAGGAAATTACCGGTACCGTTGTACCCTAAACGGCGTGTAATATCATAATCACCTTGAATATTGGAAGAACTGAAACTGGTTACTGCCATATTAATTCCCGCGTACCCTTCCGGATCAATCATCCACCAACGCCCATCTATCTTTTTAACATAAAAATAGCCTGTAGAATCTGTTCTCAGGTACTTATAAGTTCCGTAACGGGTAAAATCATCCGAACCATCCGTTTTGCTTTCAAATCCGGGGATAAGACTTACCAATTTGGCTTGCCGGGTAGTCCAGGATCCGGAATATGAAGATTTTACCTGAATATTTTCATATGGATTTTGAGCAATAAGCGATAAGGGTAAAAATCCAATAACAACAATAACAAAGCTTCTTAATAAATGCATATTCATATGATTATAACTTTATTTTCAATGTTTAGCATCAATTGTTTAATATTATTTTCAACACTTTACTCTGTGTATTTGTCTGTAATGCAGCCATATATATTCCTGGCGGCAAACCGGAATTTATAGAATGAGTAATTTACTTACTTCCAACTCGCCCGACAAATCAGCAACATGTAACAAATATAAATCCTTAGGAAGTCGTAATATTTTCTGTACATTGGGTTCAACATAACCATGAAAGATACATTGCCCTGACACATTATTTACACGTAATTCCAATGAACTTTCGGAATTGTTTTTAAAAACTAATGCATCATTCTGTTTGAAAGCACTCCATGTAGAAGTTACTTCCCTACCCTGCAACGCAGTATTCAAGTTCAATTTTAACTCATAAGAACGAACAGAAGCATTCTCAGCCGTTACGTTGATTTGAACAATGTTTTCATCATTCAGTGCAGCAACCGCAACATCAGCAAAGGGACTTTGGGCAATGGCCTTTATATCAACATTATTCTCCACATCAGCAATTTCATAATAATAAGTATCCGGATCAAACTCCTGTAAGGCATTACCGTCTATAAAAATTGACATAAGTTTATTTGCATCACTCTTTGTTATACACGATGACTGCGGCACTGAATACGTGCTTAACTGCCACATGTCGGTACGAAAAGGAGAAGCAGGGATATCTTCCGAATTATATAAATTACAAATCGGATTCCTTGCCCAGGCATATCTTACAGCCGCAGGATGAGAGACAGTATTGTTATATACAACGACAGTGCTGTCGTTGATAATTTCTGCAGTAGCTTCTTTAAATTGCTTATCAGAAGCACTAACCACAAAACCTTTCAGTACGGTCTCATCTGTCTTGATTTTCAATCCATCTCCCACATGTCTGAAATAAAGATAAACAGAATCATTACTGATTTTAAATCTGTTAAATATAGGTCCTTCTGCCAATATGTCGAAATCATAGGTATCTCTAAGTGCAATTTTTGCCAAACGTAATCCTACAGGTTTTTTATTGCGAGGATGCATTCGTACATTAGGGTCACTATTCAACGCCTCTTCATTCGTATCGATGATTACTGCCATCCCGATATTTTTAACAGATTTATCATAAAGCAACATCAACTGTTCATCGCGTAAATCAGCCCAGGTGGCTTCTTCATAGACTGCCTCTGCTGCAGTATTAAACATTTGTACATAATAAAAAGGTAAATCTCCCTGATTCCATAAGGTGCGCCAATCATCTATCAACATTTTCATCATGTAGCGATATTCCAATGGTCTTTTTGTGTTGCTTTCTCCCTGATACCATATGAAACCTTTAACAGGAAATCCTTTCAATGGATTGATTTGCCCATTAAAATTAACGGAATGACTATTATTGTAACTACCGGCTGTCAAAAAATCATTCCTACCCTGAATTATACAATACTCCGGTTCAGCCAATTTCCAAGGACTGATCCATGTTTCTATTTCCGTACCACCCCGGTAGGCTTGCATGATACCAATGGGTATTCCGGTTTTTTCATGGATTTCACGTGCAAACACATAAGCTACAGCCGAAACATTATCTGC
>Ga0116172_10000574_pt1 | contig 36995 bp, 39 predicted proteins | sample AD_UKC083_MetaG_FD_89799 | JGI IMG/M metagenome (GOLD analysis project Ga0116172, IMG submission 89799) | Active sludge microbial communities of municipal wastewater-treating anaerobic digesters from USA - AD_UKC083_MetaG | ecosystem: Engineered > Bioreactor > Anaerobic > Digestate | place: USA... | reverse complement strand
GAGAGCCTAATGATATTGCAAGCTACTCAGCTCTTGCCTGTATCGCTATCCAGTCCAACCAGAACGATCAGCACGGCGGTCAGAGTATCCCTACATTTGATTACGCTATGGCTGATGGCGTAAAGAAGACCTATGCTGCAAGATATACACAGAACGTAGCAAGAGCTCTCTCACTCATCGGCGGCGTTGAGAATGAATTTGAGGTAATGGATAATATAAAGAAAGAAATATCCGAAAACTTCAATCTGAAACCTGTCCTTGCACATGACAACGGCTACCAGGATAAGGAAATGGAGCTTCTGCTCAAGTATACTGATAAGGAAACTGCTGAGAAAATTCAGGCTTTCGCCACAAGAAACGCCGAAAAGGAAACAGATAGAGCTACTTATCAGGCTATGGAGGCACTGATCCACAACCTCAATACCATGAACAGCCGTGCAGGTGCACAGACACCTTTCAGTTCAATAAATTACGGTACAGATACTACTCCCGAAGGAAGAATGGTCATCAAGAACGTTCTCCTTGCTCAGGAAGCAGGTCTCGGTAACGGCGAGACTCCTATCTTCCCTATACACATCTTCAAGATCAAGGACGGTATCAACTACAACCCCACCGATCCTAACTATGATCTTTTCAAGCTTGCCTGTCGTGTTTCTGCAAAGAGACTCTTCCCTAACTTCTCATTCATTGACGCTCCATATAACCTTCAGTACTACAAGGAGGGCAATCCTGATACTGAGATTGCTTATATGGGCTGCCGTACAAGAGTTATTGGAAACAACTATGATCCCTCAAGAGAGATCGTTACAGGCAGAGGCAACCTCAGCTTTACTTCAATAAATCTTCCCAGACTTGCTATCAAGGCCGACCACAACGTTGGTCTCTTCTTCGAGATGCTGGAAGAAAAAATGGAACTGGTCATCGATCAGCTCATGCACCGCTTCAAGATACAGTCACAGAAGAGAGTTAGAAATTTCCCATTCCTTATGGGGCAGGGAATCTGGATAGACTCCGACAAACTCTCTGCAGACGATACAATTGGAGAGGTACTCAAACACGGAACCCTTTCAGTCGGATTCATCGGTCTTGCTGAGACTCTTAAAGCTCTTATCGGAGTTCATCATGGTGAAAGTGAAGAGGCTCGTGAACTCGGTCTTGAGATCGTTACTGCTATGAGAAAGCGCCTTGACGAAGAGTCAAAGAGAACAGGTCTTAACTTCTCTCTCCTGGCTACTCCGGCAGAGGGACTCTCAGGCAGATTTGTCCGTATGGACGCTAAGAAATATGGTATCATCGAGGGCGTAACAGACCGCGATTACTATACAAACTCATTCCATGTTCCGGTTTACTATCCTATCAGCGCATTTGAAAAAATAAAGATCGAAGCTCCTTACCATGAGCTTACAAATGCAGGTCACATCAGCTATATCGAGCTTGACGGTGATCCACTTGAAAATCTCAGTGCATTTGAGAAGATAGTTCGCTGCATGAAGGAGTCAGGCATAGGCTATGGTGCTATAAACCACCCCGTAGACCGCGATCCCTGCTGCGGATATACAGGAATAATCGGTGAAACTTGTCCCTGCTGCGGCAGAAAGGAACATTCCAACAATGTCGCATTTGACAGAATACGCCGTATCACAGGTTATCTCGTAGGTACACTTGACCGATTCAATAACGGCAAGCGCGCTGAAGAGCATGACCGTGTAAAGCATGATGTATGATCAGGTGATTTAATGGAACTCAGAATTGCGGGTACTGTCAACGATTCCATCGTTGACGGCCCCGGAATAAGATTTACAGTTTTCGTTCAGGGCTGCCCGCATAACTGCAAGGGCTGCCACAATCCTCAGACCCATGATTTCAGCGGCGGTACTCTCACCACTACTGAGGAGCTGCTTGATAAGATAAAAAGCAATCCCCTGCTTGACGGCGTGACGTTCAGCGGCGGAGAGCCCTTCTGTCAGGCGGAAGCTCTCTCAGAACTTGGCAAAGAGATAAAAAAGCTCGGTCTCAACATCGTAACATATACGGGCTATACGTTTGAGCAGCTTTATAATGACCGCAAAAAAAACCACTGGCAGGAACTTCTTGAAGTAACTGATGTGCTTATCGACGGTCCCTTTATCCTTGAACAGAAGGATTGGGAGATAAAATTCCGTGGAAGCTCAAATCAGCGCTACATTGATTGTCAGAAGAGTCTGGCTGAAGGAATTGCAATTGAAACAGAACCATAAAAAAGAATCCCGAAAGTGACCTAAAACGCTTTCGGGATATTTATTTACATTTTTGAAAAAAATCCGCCTTGCCGTCATATAGTGCATAAAACCCGCACGAAGCAGGTGGGTAAACGCCCTTATGCTTCTCGCTCCCTTCTTCCGCAGGGCGGGAGGTCTGCAGTCCACATACGGAGCTGAATTCCCTTGGATTATGTGTTGGATTATAAAAACTATAATTACCCGAACAAGGCAGAAATTTTCTTTTTCTATATATATTATAGCACAGAGTTTTCAAAAAATCAATAGCAAATCTATGTAAAATTATTAAAATTTGGTAAAAGTCACTCTTCAAGTGCTTCCTGAAGTCTCTCCATAAAGAATCTGGATACAGTCTCAAATTCATCATCATCGTCAATGGAAGCAAGTATTTCCTCACCGTCCTCTTCGATTGACTTGAGTATGACAAGCTCACAGTCAGAATTGAGGAAGTCATCATCTTCCACAGCAGGAAGCATTGCAAAATACTGCTCGCCTTCTATCTCGGCAACATCAATAAGCTCAAACTGCTTCTTATTTCCCTCTTCATCGATCAGCTCGAAAAGATCAGGGGTATATTCATTCATTTCAGACATATCTGTTTCTCCAATCCGGCATACGCCTTTTATGTATATATTATACACTAATACTTATGAAAAATCAAGTGGTAATGCATGGTTAGTACAGAATGCGAACTTTTTCTTCATTTTATCTTGAATTATTTCCTTAAATAGACTATAATATTATTATAGCTTATAAGGAGGGATATATTATGCTCCATTGCGGAAAACAAATGCTCAGAGGCTTCTTTAAGATTGAAAAGCGTGGCATACCGTCCAAGGGATCATCTCTTGTATATCCCGTCTCTACCTTCTATGACGGAGACCAGATGCTTTGCGAGGTCCCGGTCGATACAACGTTGGGTTACTATTGTTCAGAATGCGGTATGCTAATAGGTGTCTTCCCCGTCACACACCCCACGGGCTTCGCAGGCAAATTCAATCAGGATATTGACGATAATATCGACATCCTGCCAAAGAAGGTCTGCCCGGAATGCGGAGAAAACATCGACCTGGATTATCCGAGATGTCCGTTTTGCGGACATATTTTTGAAGTAATATAACGTTCATTGCCTGCACTGCAGGAGTCAATAATAAATACATAACGGAGGTTATACAAATGACGTACAAGGAAAGTTTTATAAAATTCATGGTGGACTGCGGCGTACTTACATTCGGCGAGTTCACTCTCAAGAGCGGAAGAAAAGCTCCTTACTTTATCAACTGCGGTAACTATAAGACAGGTGCTCAGCTTGCAAAGCTCGGCGAATACTACGCAGAGTGCATCAATGCTAACAATATCCCTGTTGATACTCTCTTCGGACCTGCTTACAAAGGTATTCCCCTTGCAGTTTCAGCTGTTGTCGCACTCAGCAATAAGTTCGGTATCGATGTTTCCTACTGCTTCGACAGAAAGGAAGCCAAGGATCACGGCGAAGGCGGTATGTTCGTAGGAAAGACTCTTGAGGACGGCGAGAAGGTAGTTATCATCGACGATGTAATGACCTCAGGCAAAGCGCTCAGAGAGTCCATGCCAAAGCTTATGACAGCAGCTGACGTCAATGTTACAGGTATGGTGATCACTGTTGACCGTATGGAGAAAGGTACAGGTGAGCTTTCAGCTGTTCAGGAAGTAAAGCGTGATTTTGGTGTTATCGTATATCCTATTGTTACAATGGAGAATATAATCGACGCTATCAGAAACGATATAGTTCCCGGCAAGGAATATCTTGACAAGATGCTCGAATACAGAGAGACCTACGGCGTTAAATAAGTAATAAAGCCTGAGAGCAATTCTCAGGCTTTTATTTTTATAAAAAAGCGCCTCCGCTTGGAGACGCTTTATCATTACTTGAAAATAATAATAAGGAACTGTGATACAAGTACAACCGAGATCAGTGCCACAGGATAAGTTGCTGCATAAGCGGAAGCAACATTCTCTGTACCTGCTGTGCTTATAAGTGTTCCAAGAGCAGGTGTGGAAGTCATGCCGCCAGTAATAGAGCCAAGGTTATTGAGCAGGCTGAGCTTCAGCACATACTTTGCAAAGAGGTAACCGATTATCATGGGAACGACTGTCATTATCATTCCGTAGACAAAGTATACTGCGTCAAAATACTGAACAAACTTAGCTCCGCCGGAAACTCCCGCACCGATCAGGAAGAACATAAGTCCAAGTTCACGGAACACCTTAAGGGTGGAATCCTTAGGAGTTACTGAAAGCTTGCCGAAATGACCAAAATGTCCGAAGATAAGCGAGACAAGAAGACATCCGCCTGTAGTGGAAAGAGAAAAATTACCGAATTTGAATGAACCAAGTATAATTCCGATAACTGCTGCAAGCGCAAAGGGCATTATACCGAAGCTGTCCATCTCGATAAGCTTGTACATTTTCTTTTCCTTTGTATTCTTGCTTGATGTAGGAGCAAGAAGCTCGCGCTCCTTAGCCATATCGGCCTTTGTAAGCTTAGGAATGATCTGTACGAAAAGAACTACGCCGATAACTCCGAAAATATATGCAATAGCGTATCCAACAGATACTATTCCCTGAAGATGATCTGTCTGTACTGCATCCTTAGCAGCCGAGAAACCGGGAGTGCTTGTGAGTGCACCCGAGAGTATTCCGGTAAGCATTGCTGTAAACTCTTCTGTTGAAAGATCTGTAAAGTTTCTGCCTATCATGATACATCCTGCACATGCAAGTCCGCCGCTGAGTATAATAATTATCGCCAGAAGCACATAGGATTTGAAGTTTTTCTTGAAATTGCCGAAAAAATTAGGTCCTGCAATAAAGCCAACAGCTGTCACAAAAAGAATAAGTCCGAGATTGTCAACTATCTTCAGGGCATTTCCTACGAAGTCGGTATTTATTTCATCAGAAAGCTGTTTATAGAAAATACAGCCATAGATAAGAGCCACTATAAATACGCCTGCGGTACCGAGAGAGATACCTTTTATTGTAATCCTTCCGAGAATGTAACCGAGAGCAGCAATGGCAATTACCGAGATCATCAGGAATGAAACGCCGTGAATAGAAAGAATTCCGTTGAAAAAATCCATTATTTATCACTTAACTTTCTTTTATAAATACATATTTCGGGACGCCATTACGGCGTCCCTTTTTAATTATTTCTTTCTTGCGTAATGAGGAAGAAGCATAGGTGAAGCTGTGTCGCCTGCAACACCTGCAGCTTCAAGTTCCTTATTGAACTTCTCAATATGTCCGAGAGTAAGTCCCTGAGGCTCAGAAGACTCCTTAGCCTTGGCTGATGCGTAGATTCCTGCATTTCTGCCGAATACGATAACATCAAGGAGAGAATTGCCCATGAGACGGTTACGTCCGTGGATGCCGCCTGCTACCTCACCTGCTGCGTAAAGATTCTCTACGCCTGTTGCACAGTCATCAGTAATATCAAGACCGCCATTCTGGTAGTGAAGTGTGGGATAAACAAGGATAGGCTCCTTGCGGATATCGATACCGTACTTGCCGAACATCCTCATCATGGCAGGTATACGCTTTTCGATAGTTCCTTCACCGTGGATAAGTTCTATCATAGGTGTATCGAGCCAGATAGCCTTTCCGAGGTTAGTCTCTATACCCTTGTCGCGGGCTGTACACTCGCGGATAATAGAAGCTGCGGTAACATCTCTTGTCTCAAGGGGATGCATGAATACATCACCGTCTATGTTGACAAGCTTTGCACCAAGCGAACGTACCTTCTCGGTAACCAGTGCGCCGAATATCTGCTCAGGGTAGCCTGTTCCTGTAGGATGATACTGGAGTGTGTCTGCATAAAGGAGCTTTGCACCTACACGGTAGCCGAGTATAAGTCCATCAGCTGTAGCGCCGTAGTGGTTTGATGTTGGGAAGCCCTGATAGTGAAGTCTTCCTGCACCGCCTGTTGCGATTATAACCGTCTTCGCTCTTGCAACAAGAAGCTCCTTGGTCTCCATGTTCATAAGAACAGCGCCTGCTGCCTTGCCGTTTTCGTCAAGGATTATCTCGATCGCAGCTGTGAAGTCAATAACGGGAATACCACGATTGATGACCTCATCGCGAAGTGTACGCATTATCTCAGCACCTGAGTAGTCCTTTGCAGCGTGCATTCTCTTTCTCGAAGTACCGCCGCCGTGAGTTGTGACCATTGTACCATCTGGTTCCTTGTCGAACTCTACACCAAGCTTATTGAGCCACTGGATAGCCTCAGGAGCCTTTGTAACAAGCTTCTTTACGAGCTCGGGCTTAGCAGCGAAATGTCCGCCGCCGAAAGCGTCAAGAAAGTGGATAGCGGGAGAGTCATTGGGCTTGTCAGCAGCCTGGATACCGCCCTCTGCCATCATTGTATTTGCATCACCGATACGAAGCTTAGTAACGATCATTGTCTTGACACCAGCTTCGTCAGCCTCGATAGCTGCTGAAGCACCAGCACCGCCGCCTCCGATAATAAGTACATCTGTATCATAATCGGGAGCTGACAGGTCTACATCGGCAGCAGTGATCCTGCTCTTGCCCTGAAGAAGAGCTGCAAGCTGTGTGGGGACCTTATCGCCCTTATTTACGCCTGCTGAAAGAACTGTGAACTCGTCCTGCTTGTAATCGGGGTGGAAATGAGCAAGAAGGTCGTCCTTTTCCTCAGCTGTCATACGTCTGGGTTCGAGAGCTGCATTCTCAGCTCTTTTCTCTGCAACTACCTTTGCAAGTTCATTAAGCTTTTCTATCTTGTACATCTTCTCTCCCCCTTACTTCTCGATCTCACGATGGTTGTACATATCCTTGATCTCTTCAAGGTTATCTACAGCCTTTGTCATAAGCTCGGCTATCTTCTCATCAAAGATACCCTCGTTTATCTCATTTACCCTGTCTGCAAGATGACCGCACTCGGGAGCGATATACTTTCCGTTGAGGCGTCTTGCAAGCATTGCTACCTGAGGATGAGAGATACCTGCGGGACAGCGTGATGAACATACGCCGCACATTACGCAGTCAAAGCTCTCCTCTGCACACTTGTCATACTCGCCTCTCTGAGCGTATGCGATATACTGCATAACATTGAGCTCCTGAGTACAAGCCTTTGTGCAGGCATTGCAGCCGATACAGCTGTATATCTCGGGATAGAGCTGCATCATTATCTGCTGTGTGGGCTTTATCTCCTCGATATTGTATACTCTCTTTTCAAGCGGGAAGAAAGGAAGTGTGGCAACGTACATTCCTTCCTGTATCTCAGTCTGACAGGCAAGGCATCCGTGGAGCTCTATCTCTCCCTTTATTCTGTAAATGGTAGCGCAGGCACCGCAGAAGCCGTTACGTCAGCCGCAGCCTCTTACAAGCTCGTAGCCTGCATATTCCATAGCTGTCATTATCGTAAGACCTGCGGGCACCTGATATCTCTTGCCGAACAGGTAAACATTCAACATATTATCCATGCTAAATTCTCCTCCTTAATATTCATCAGGCAGCTCATCAAGCTGATCAAAGCGGAAAACAGGTCCGTCCTTGCAGACGTACTTGCTGCCGATATTGCAGCGTCCGCACTTTCCTACGGCACATTTCATGCGAAGCTCCATAGTTGTATATACCTGAGTCTCTGTAAAGCCAAGCTCTTTCAGTCCTGCAAGAGTAAACTTTATCATTATGGGAGGACCGCATATAAGAACTGTTTTATTTATGGAAGGATTGAGCTCCTTGACATAATTTGGAACGAATCCGACATGACCGTCCCAGCCTTCCTGAGGATTGTCTATTGTGAGGTTTACCTCTATTCCCTCGTCAGCCATCCACTCGTCAATTATCTCCTTGTAGTCAACGAGATCGTCCTTTGAACGTGAACCGTAAACTATCTGCACATCGCCGTAGTCAGAACGGTTGTCGCGGACATAATTGATAACTGAACGAAGCGGTGCAAGTCCGATACCGCCTGCGATAAACAGCAGGTCTTTGCCCTTGAGTTCAGTCTCGACCGGGAAATGATTTCCGTAAGGTCCGCGGATAGTTATCTGCTGACCAACGTCCATAGCGTGAAGCCATGTTGTAAGGCAGCCGCACTTCTTTATGCTGAACTCCATAAAATCCTTATTTGTAGGAGAAGAAGTTATTGAGAACATACCCTCGCCGACACCGGGGATCGAGAGCATAGCGCACTGTCCGGGCATATGCTCGAATACCTTACCGCCCTCAGGAGAAACTACCCTGAATGTCTTTACGTCGGGAGTATCCTGTCTTATATCGGTAACTACTCCTATGTAAGGTATCAATGCATCATTATTCATCACTTTACCTCCAATGCTTTCATTACCTTGACGATATTCATGGAAATCGGACACTTTGATAAGCATCTTCCGCAGCCTACACATCCGAATTCGCCGTTATTGTTCGCAGGGAAATACACAAGCTTATGCATAAATCTCTGGCGGAAGCGCTCAAGCTGGGTAAGTCTGGGATTACCATGAGCCATCTTTGTGAAATCGGAGTACATACATGAATCCCAGCAGCGGAAGCGCTTTATGCCGTGACCGGTATTGAAGTCCTTAATGTCATAGCACTGGCAGGTGGGGCATACAAATGTACAGGTTCCGCAGCCGAGACAGCTCTCTGAAAGTTCTCCCCACTTTTCAGAGTTGAAGTGCTCCATCATGCGTTCGCCGCCGAATGACTCGGTAGAAAGACCCGCAAGAGGAAGCTTTTTAAGAATAGCTCTGGTCTTTTCACGTGTCTCCTCAAGCTTTGCGGTATCTCCATCCTCAAGAAGAGATGAGATAGAGTCAATGAATTTCTTTCCCTTTTCGTTGTGAGCCTCAAAGAAAATGCTCTCACCGTCGCTCCAGCAGGCAGCGTCGCCCTCGGGAGCTGTAGCGTCTATGCCGAAAACTCCGCAGAAGCAGGTCTCGGAAGGACGTGTACAAGCCATAGTTACAACTGTACCATGCTCGCGGCGTGTCTTATAGTAGCTGTCCACAGGTTCAGCAAGAAAGACCTTGTCAAGAATAGTGAAGCTTCTTGCATCGCAGGCACGTGCTCCAAAGATAACAAAATCTTCTGATTCCTTGCGAATATCTATTACCTCGATATTTTTGCCTTCCATTTTGAAGTCAACGAGGTTTTCGGTCTGAGGAAAGAAGAAGTCCTTGGCACTTCTTACTGTATTGAGGGCATTACTGAGCTTCATGCCACTCTCGTACTTTCTGTATTCAGCAGCACCGTCCTCACGGTCTGTGGGGATATACAGCGTCTGAGAAGCTGAGATAGCTTCAAAGAGTTCATTTATTCTATCAAGTGATATTTTCAGCATTACTCAACTCCCCTTTCATGAACGATACTTGCTTCGCAGTCATCGGTCTTGTAATCGTTAAGAGGAGCTCTTGAGGTAGTATCCTCACCTGCCTGATAATTGCCATACAGAGAATTGATGTCCTTGATGAACTTCCTGTTGAGCAGATGAAGCGGGATATTCTGAGGGCAAACTCTCGAGCACTCGCCGCAGTCCGTACATCTTCCCGCAACATGGAATGCACGGATTATGTGGAACATATTCTCCTCAAAGCTGTCTGCGGGAGCCTTGTTCTCAACGCCTGAGTCAGGATTATCGAACACGCACTTTTCACAAGTGCAGGCAGGACAGACATTACGGCAGGCATTGCAGCGGATACATTTGGAAAGCTGCTCTCTCCAGAAGTCATATCTTTCCTGAGCAGACATATTCTCAAGCTTCTCCACCATATCGAAGCGGTCAGACTCAAGAACTTCTCCGTCATCACCGATAAGCTCGTCATACACAACGTGTTTTTTGCTCTTGCAGCTCTCACACTTTGTACTGAGGGCTTCATAATAAGGCATTTTCTCCTCACCATAGAGGGTTTCTATAACAAATGTTCCGTTATCGTTTTTAGCGCCAAGTATGCCTGTGATTCCCTTTGCCTTTATCTTTTCGGCATCAAGCTTGGGACCGCCGGGAATTCCTATAATATAAACGTTATCGCGTACAACTCTGTGCTCCTTGGTAAGCTGATTAAAGCTGTAAGTATCACAGGGCTTCAAAAAAGCAAGAATCTTGCCTTCCTTTTTACATTCCTTTACAAGATATTTTGATACGTTTGCTGCCGTAAAGTCGTCGTAAACGAACTCAGCATCAAGCTCCTCGGCAGTTTCAAAAATTGCGGGAGTAACATCATACACGAACTCTCCCCTCTTCCAGCCGATTACACGGTTTACGGTGCCGTCAGCCAGAAGCTGCTTTGCTCTGTTTATCATTGCTTCCTGCATCGTAAATCCTCCAATCTGCGGTTAGGTCCGAGCTTCTTTACTGCCTCAGTGAACTCATTCATTGTAGCCGCGAATTTAGCTCCTTCAGCAGCCGATACCCACTCTACCCTTGTTCTGTCACGCTCTATTCCGAGAAAATCAAGCATACTGAACAGGAGTGTCATTCTTCTTCTTGTGAAATAATTGCCTGATGTATAATGGCAGTCTCCGGGGTGACAGCCGCAGAGGATAACTCCGTCAGCGCCGCGCTGGAAGGCTCTGAGAATGAACATAGGGTTTACTCTGCATGAGCAGGGCACTCTGATTATCTTTACATTTGTAGGATAATTAAGTCTGTTTGTTCCCGAAAGATCGGCTCCTGCATATGAGCACCAGTTACAGCAGAAGGCAACGATCAGCGGTTCAAACTCTTTATTTTCATTTACTTGCATATTGCGTCTACCTCCGCCATGATCTGACTGTTAGAGAAGCCGTTAAGGTCCATAGCGCCTGAAGGACAAGCTACTGTACAAGCACCGCAGCTCTGGCATACCGCAGGGTTGACACTTGCAACACGACGTATAGCTGTTGTTCTGTCAGGCATTCTGAATTCCTTATCTTCATAAGTGATAGCTCTGTAGGGACAAACCTTTTCACAGGACGAGCATCCGTTGCACATAAGCTCATTTGAATGAGCAACACAAGGATTGCAGGTTATGCTGTTCTTCACAAGAAGACCGATAGCCTTTGCAGCTGCTGCACTTGCCTGAGCAACTGTCTCGGGAATGTCCTTGGGTCCCTGACAAGCACCTGATAGGAATATACCCGCTGTAGCGCTCTCTACAGGACGAAGCTTAGGATGAGCTTCTGTAAAGAAGTCGTTGGTGTCCATCTGTGTTGTAAGCATAGTAGCAAGAGGACGTGCAGTCTTGTCAGGCTCGATGGCTGCTGCCAGGACAACCATATCAGCATCAATATGGAGCTGTTCATTGGCGAGAAGATCAGAAGCCTGTACATCTATCTTGCCGTCGGAACGAGGTGTTACCTTTCCGACCATGCCCTTTATGTAGTGAACATTGTACTGCTCAACTGCACGGCGGTAGAATTCATCGAAGTTCTTGCCGGGAGTACGAACATCTATGTAGAATACATATACCTCTGTATCAGGGTATTTCTCACGGATAAGCATTGCGTGCTTGGCGGTGTACATACAGCAGATCTTTGAACAATAAGGCTTACCCTTGCTGTCGTCGCATCTGGAGCCTACACACTGTACAAATACTATCTTGTGGGGATGTGTCTTATCGGAAGGACGAAGAAGTGTTCCGCCGTTTGGACCAGCAGCGTTCATAAGACGTTCAAGCTCCAGAGAAGTAACAACGTCAGGGCACTGATTATATGCGAATTCATCATACTTATCAAGCTTGATAGGATTGAAGCCTGTTGCAACTACGATAGCACCATACTTCTGCTCGATGAAACGGTCCTGCTGCTTATAGTCGATAGCTCCAACTGAGCAGACCTTTGAGCAGACACCGCACTTTCCGTTCTTGAGCATCATGCAGTAGTTAGGGTCGATAGTTGCTACCTTCGGAACCGCCTGAGCAAAAGGAATATAAACAGCCGTCCTGTTGTCAAGTCCCATATTGAACTCATTTGGCACCTTCTTCATGGGACATTTCTCCGTACAGAGACCGCAGCCTGTGCACTTGGTCTCATCAACGTAACGTGCCTTTTTCTTGATAGTAACTGTAAAGTTTCCTACAAAGCCCTTTACATCTGTGACCTCACTGAATGAGTGGATAGTTATATGCTCATTCTGTGAAGCCTCAACCATTTTAGGAGTAAGGATACAAGCAGCACAGTCAAGTGTGGGGAAGGTCTTATCTATCTGTGCCATCTTACCGCCTATTGTAGGCTGCTTCTCAACGATATCAACGTCAAAGCCTGCCTCAGCGATGTCGAGGGCAGTCTGTATACCTGCGATTCCTCCGCCTATGACAAGAGCTCTCTTTGCTACAGGACTCTCGCCTGCTGTAAGAGGAGCATTGAGGTGTACCTTCGCAACTGCTGCCTTACCGAGGATTATCGCCTTATCAGTGGCAGTTGCAATATCCTTGTGTATCCACGAGCACTGCTCACGGATATTTGCTATCTCAACGAGATAGGGATTGAGTCCGGCAGCCGCAGCTGCCTTTCTGAATGTATTTTCATGCATTCTTGGTGAACACGAACAGATAACAACACCTGTAAGATTATGTTCCTTAATAGCATTCTTTACAAGATTCTGTCCCGATTCAGAGCACATATACTGGTAATCCTGAGAGATGACCACGCCGGGCTCGTGACCGAGAGCTTCCGCAACAGTTTTAACATCGACTGTTGCAGCGATATTCGTTCCGCAATGACAGACGAAAACGCCTATTCTCTGCATAGTGTGATCTCCTCCTTACTTAATGTACTTTCTGAAAGCTGTTACGATAGCCTGCTGAGGCAGATCGTCGTCAAGCATTTCAGGTATCTGATTGGGATTCATATGATTATTCCCCTGCTGACGTACAGCCGCAAGTCTTACAGCTTCCACTACTTTAGCAGGCTCTACGTTTCTGGGACATCTGTCAACACAGGCAAAGCAGGTAAGGCACTTGTATATGGATTTTGAATTCATCAGAGTCTCAATATCGCCGCGCTCTACCATGTAGACGAACTGATGGGGATGATATTCCATCTCGTCATATGAGGGGCAGGTTCCCGAACATTTTCCGCAGCGCATACACTTGAGTACATTTACTCCGCTGGCACGAAGGACCTGTTCCTTTAAATTCTTATTCATTGCTTTCCTCCTTCACGCCGAGAGCCTCTGCGAGAAGCTCGGTAAAGTAGTAAACAGGGAGCTCTGAGCCTGAGTTCTTCTTGAGATTATACAAGCAAAGAGGACAGGCAGTGATGATCATATCAGCTCCCTGATCAGCAGCAGAGCTCATAACAGCTCCGCTTCTCTTAGCTGCCTGATCCTTGTCTTCGAGTGTAATGTAGCCTCCGCAGCATTCATTCCTCTGAGCATATATGACTGGAGTTCCGCCGATAGCCTTGATAAAATCTTCCATGATCGAAGGATTTTCGGGATCGTCCATAGCAAGAGTCTTTGAAGGACGAAGCAGCAGACATCCATAGTATGCAGCTATCTTTTTGCCCTTGAAAGGATTTACTACCTTCTGTGCAAGATTGTCAAATCCGACTACATCACGGAGCATCTCAAGATAGTGGTATACAGTGGTCTCCCCGTTATAAGGTTCATCGAGCTTCAGGTAATTATTGACCTTGGAAGCCACCTCCTCGTCGTGGAGAATATCATAATTAGTTTGTTTGATAACATTATGACAGGCTGAACAGACTGTGATAAGAGGTCTGTTGCTGACCTTTGCCGAGTTGAGAGTTCTTACAGCTGAAAGCTTAGTAGCGATCTCGTCTTTAGCCGTAGTATAAGCTCCGCCGCAGCACTGCCAGTCAGCAGGCTCCTCAAGAGAGATACCGAGAGCCTCCGCAGAGAACCTTGCATATGTATCAAGGTCCTTTGCTTTGGTTCTCAGCGTACAGCCAGGGTAATAGGTAAAAGTTTCCATTTGTACGCTTCCTTTCGTATAATATCAAACCATTTCTTCAGGATGGAACACCTCGTCGAACCTTTCGGCAGTAAGAAATCCGAGTTCAACGCAGGCTTCCTTCAGAGAAATATTATCCTTGAACGCCTTCTTGGCTGTCTTTGCAGCATTCTCATATCCGATATAGGGATTAAGAGCTGTAACAAGCATAAGGGAATTGTAAAGATTATGATGCATTTTTTCCTTATTTGCCTTAATGCCCACGGCACAGTTCTTGTTGAAAGACATGATGGACTCAGCAAGCAGCCTTGCAGACTGTAAGAAGTTATATGCACACACAGGCATGAATACATTCAGTTCAAAATTGCCCTGTGAAGCAGCCATACCGACTGCAACATCATTGCCCATTACCTGAACGGCTACCATAGTTACCTGTTCGCACTGTGTGGGATTGACCTTACCGGGCATGATAGACGAACCGGGCTCGTTTTCGGGAATGAAGATCTCTCCAAGACCATCTCTGGGACCTGAAGCAAGCCATCTTACATCGTTGGCGGTCTTCATCATATCAGCTGCCAGAGCCTTGAGAGCTCCGTGTGCAAAAACTATCTCGTCCTTTGATGTGAGGGAATGGAATTTATTGGGAGAAGTGATAAACTTTTTTCCTGTAAGCTTGCTTATATTCTCAGCAGCCTTCTCAGCAAACCCCTTGGGAGCATTCAGACCTGTTCCGACAGCTGTACCTCCGAGGGCAAGCTCTTTAAGCTCTTCGCAGGCTGAAAGTATCATCTTTTTGTCCTTTTCAAGCGAAGCTCTCCAACCGCTTATTTCCTGAGAGAACTTTATAGGAGTTGCATCCTGGAGATGTGTTCTTCCGCTCTTTACTATACCTTCGTTTTCGGTCTCAAGGTGCTTGAAGGTTTCGATGAGTACATCAACAGCCGGAATCACCTTGTCTTCAAGAGCGATAACTGCTGCGATGTGCATTGCAGTCGGAAAGGTATCATTTGAAGACTGGCTCATGTTTATATCATCATTAGGGTGAAGAAGCTTTGCTCCCGCGATCTCATTTCCACGGTTGGCAATGACCTCGTTGGCGTTCATATTTGACTGAGTGCCGCTTCCTGTCTGCCAAACTACAAGGGGGAAATGATCATTGAGTGAGCCACTTATAACCTCATCACACGCCTGAGATATAGCATTCAGCTTTTCATCGGTCATTTTTTCAGGCTTAAGCTCATGATTTGAAAGAGCTGCAGCCTTTTTAAGGATTCCAAAGGCATGAGTGATCTCTCTAGGCATGGTCTCTATGCCTACACCGATAAGAAAATTCTCATGACTGCGTTCAGTCTGTGCAGCCCAGTACTTATCAGCAGGCACCTTTACTTCGCCCATTGAATCATGTTCGATACGAAAATCCATAATTATCCTCTCCCCTGATGATCTTGTATAACAAGTCTTGCGACAAAGTTATACCTGTTTCAACATTACTATACATTATAAGTATACCAGTATCTTCGGATAAATTCAAATTCAGTTTAAGAATATCGGTATTCAGATATTGATATATAATTAACAAAGATGTGATCACACTAAGATAGCCACATATAAAAAATGATATATTTGTTTTTATATCACTCTTTTGCTGCTTACAAATTCCGGGGTTGTCAAGAATTATTTTTGTTGCATTTGACTTACAAACTTTGCTTTTTCAACAGCCATGACTAATATAACCGAAACTCAAAATGGTGAAAAGCAGTTTTATCCCCCTGATCAATAACACCATGAAATAAAAAATCATCCGTGAACCACATGAATCAGTAATTCGTTTTTGGAATTTGAAAATTCTTTATTTTATATATCACGTGAAAAACATTGATAATTTTTTCACACTCGTTTGATAAAAAAACGGAACAGATCCGCTCTGTTCCGTTTTTAAAGATCACTTTTTTTCAGTCAATTCTATATTGTTAAGTCCGTAAGAAAGAGTTGTAAGACTATCGCCGAGGTGTACATTCTCAACTGCCACATCCTTATGAGTGACCTTGAGGTCATAATGTGTAAAGTTCCAGAAAGCTTTGATGCCGCAGCCGATAAGTGTATTTACAAGCTTTTCGGCAGCCTGCATCGGAACGCAGAGAATAGCCGCAACAGGCTTGTTTTCGGCACAGAAGGAGCTGAGCTCGTCAATACTTCTGACCTTAAGCTCGCCTATTTCCTTGCCAATAAGCTCTTCGTTGATGTCAAAGGCACCAATAAGGTCAAAGCCTTTATTATGGAAATCTATGTGGGCAGCAATTGCTTTTCCGAGATTTCCCGCACCAAGAAGGATCACCGGCGTCTGCTTGTCAAGGCCGAGGATCTTGCCGATCTCAAGGCGAAGATCACTTACATTATAGCCATAGCCCTGCTGTCCGAATTCACCGAAGCAGTTAAAGTCCTGCCTAATCTGTGAAGCGGTAAGTCCCATTTTCTCCGACAGCTCTCTTGAAGATATACGAACATATCCGTTGTTCTCGAGCTCCCCGAGAAAGCGATAGTACCTCGGAAGCCTTCTTATGACAGAGTTGGATATTGAGTTTTTCGACATTGCTGTATGCCTTCTCTCTTATCACATTAATTTATCAAGTCTGATCTTTATCTCGTCAAGGAAGGTCTTGGAATCAACCTTCTTCTTGTTGTCAAGCTTAGAGATAAGATAAAGATCACCTGTCATAACGCCGTCCTCGATAGTCTGTATAGTAGCCTTCTCAAGCTTATCAGCGAAATCACAGAGCTCCGGAGTTCCGTCAAGTTCTCCCCTCTTTCTGAGAGCTCCGCTCCATGCAAAGATAGTTGCAACAGAGTTTGTCGATGTCTCCTCACCCTTGAGGTACTTGTAATAGTGGCGCTGAACAGTTCCGTGTGCAGCCTCATACTCATATATTCCGTCAGGCGAAACAAGAACAGAAGTCATCATAGCAAGGCTTCCGTAAGCTGTAGATACCATATCTGACATTACATCGCCGTCATAGTTTTTGCAAGCCCAGATGTATCCGCCGTTTGACCGGATAACTCTTGCAACCGCATCGTCAATAAGAGTATAGAAGTATTCGATGCCGGCAGCCTCGTACTTCTCCTTGTATTCGTTATCATAGATCTCCTGGAAGATGTCCTTGAAACGGTGGTCATACTTCTTTGAAATTGTATCCTTGGAAGCAAACCATACATCCTGCTTGAGATCAAGACCGTAGTTAAGGCAAGCTCTTGCAAAACCTGCGATAGAAGCGTCGAGATTGTGAAGTCCCTGAATTATGCCGTCACACTTTGTGAACTCATGGATAAGCTCACGGGTCTCGTTACCGTTTTCGTCAGTTACAACCAGTTCAGCCTTACTGCCCTTGCTTACGCGCATCTCGGTATTCTTGTAAACATCACCGTAAGCGTGACGGGCAATAGTAATTGGCTTTGTCCATGTAGGGATATAGGGCTCGATACCCTTTACGATGATAGGTGTACGGAAAACAGTACCATCGAGCGCTGCACGGATAGTTCCGTTAGGAGACTTCCACATCTGAGTGAGATTATACTCAGGCATTCTCGCAGCGTTAGGTGTAATAGTCGCGCACTTTACAGCTACACCGTACTTCTTTGTAGCCTCGGCAGAATCAAGCGTCACCTGATCCTTGGTCTCCTCTCTGTGCTTGAGACCGAGATCATAGTATTCTGTATTAAGCTCTACATATGGTTCAAGAAGAGTTTCCTTGATCCACTGCCAGAGAATTCTTGTCATTTCGTCGCCGTCCATTTCGACCAGCGGTGTTTTCATGGTTATTTTAGCCATTGGATTGTACCTCCTTTGTACTTCAAGAAATAAGCAGTTCCAGTAATATAACGATCACAAGCATACAAACAGCTTCAACTATTCGTCTGTGTTCTCTTTTCATGTTTGATAACTTCTTTTCAAACAGAAGAGACAACAGGAACCAAATGACTATAGCTATAATGAGTACAGCCCAGTCTTTTCCTGTTCTTGGAAGTCTTACGATCCTGCCTGCAAATAATTCGTTGTCAATAAGCATATCCGGTAAGCGCATAATTAGTAACCTCTAAAGCAGTATTACTTCATTGACTCTCTTGTATAGTCGAGAAGTCCGCCTGCAAGCATGATATCCTTTGTACGACCTGAAAGCTCACAGAGTACAGGGATCTCCTTGCCGTTTGTCTTGTTAACAACTGTAAGCTCGGACATGCCGTCCTCTACAGCCTTTCTTACATCTGCAAGAACAAGCTCATCACCCTGGGCAATATTGTCATAATCAGCCTCATTCACAAATGTGAGGGGCAGAATACCTGCATTAATGAGGTTAGCACGGTGTATTCTTGCGAATGACTTTACCAGTACAGCCTTAACGCCAAGGTAAAGAGGTGCAAGTGCAGCATGCTCTCTTGAGGAGCCCTGACCATAGTTTGAGCCGCCTACTATGATGCTCTTTCCAAGAGACTTTGCTCTCTCAGGGAAGCTCTCATCACATACAGCGAAGCAGTGCTGTGAGATCTTCGGGATATTTGAACGCAGAGGAAGGATCTTTGCACCGGCAGGCATGATGTGGTCGGTTGTGATATTATCGCCAACCTTGAGTGATACGGGAGCATCAATAGTCTCAAGGAGAGGTGAAGTCTCGGGATAGGGTTTGATGTTGGGACCGCGAAGAATCTCAACGCTGTCCATATCAGCCTCAGAAGCAGGAGGAACTATCATGTTATCGTTGATAACGAATTCCTCGGGAAGCTTGAAGTCAGGCATATCGCCCAGCTCTCTGGGATCTGTAAGATAACCTGTAAGAGCGGAAACAGCAGCCATTTCAGGAGATACCAGATAGATCTGTCCGTCCTTTGTGCCTGAGCGTCCTTCAAAATTTCTGTTGAAGGTACGGAGTGAGATGCCCTTTGAGTTAGGCGACTGTCCCATACCGATACAAGGACCGCAGGCGCTCTCAAGAATTCTTGCACCTGCATCTATGAGTATAGAAAGCGCACCGTTCTGAGCAAGCATATTGAGAACCTGCTTTGAGCCGGGAGCAATAGCAAGAGAAACGTCGGGATTAACTGTCTTGCCCTTTAATATATGAGCTACCTTGAGCATATCAAGAAGCGAAGAATTTGTGCATGAACCGATACAAACCTGGTCTATCTTAAGTTTTCCGATCTCCTCGACGCTCTTTACATTGTCAGGAGAATGAGGACAGGCTGCAAGAGGAACGAGCTTGCTGAGATCTATATGAAGCTCTTCATCGTAAACTGCATCAGGATCAGCAGCAAGAGGAGTCCATACCTCTTCACGCTTCTGAGCCTTGAGGAACTGCTTTGTTATCTCGTCCGAAGGGAATACAGATGTTGTTGCACCCAGCTCTGCACCCATATTTGTAATAGTTGCTCTCTCAGGAACCGAAAGTGTCTTTACGCCCTCGCCGCAGTACTCAATGACCTTTCCTACGCCGCCCTTTACAGACATTCTTCTGAGGACCTCGAGGATAACATCCTTTGCAGCTACCCAGGGCTGAAGCTTTCCAGTGAGTTCAACTTTAACTACCTTCGGGCAGGTAATGTAGTATGCACCGCCGCCCATTGCTACGGCAACATCAAGTCCGCCTGCACCGATAGCGATCATGCCGATACCGCCGCCAGTAGGGGTATGGCTGTCAGAACCGATGAGAGTTTTTCCGGGGATACCAAAACGTTCAAGATGTACCTGGTGGCAGATACCGTTGCCGGGACGTGAGAAGTAAATACCGTGCTTCTTTGCAACGCTTCCGATAAATCTGTGGTCATCTGCGTTCTCAAAGCCGTTCTGAAGAGTGTTATGATCTATGTAAGCGACCGAGCGCTCGGTCTTTACACGAGGAACACCTATTGCCTCAAATTCGAGATATGCCATTGTACCTGTTGCATCCTGTGTAAGGGTCTGATCGATACGGATACCGATCTCCTGTCCCTTGACATACTCGCCGTCAACAAGGTGTGCTCTGAGTATCTTTTCTGTTAAAGTTAAGCCCATTGAAGATCATTCCTTTCAATACATAAGAATACATTCTAATTGTACAACATTTCATTCAGTTTGTCAAGAATTAAACAAAGTAAATTTGGTATAAGTAAAAAGGCTTCCGAAGAAGCCTTTCTATCACGATGCAAACTGGCTGTTGTAAAGTTCGGCATAGAAGCCTCCTTTTGCAAGGAGCTGCTCATGATCCCCCTGTTCGATTATGTTTCCGTGCTTCATAACGAGTATAATATCAGAATTCTTTATTGTAGACAGTCTGTGCGCGATAACGAAGCTTGTCCTTCCCTCCATCAGCTTTGCAAAAGCTCTCTGAATCCGCAGCTCTGTACGCAGATCTATGGAGCTGGTAGCCTCGTCAAGTATGAGCATGGGCGGATCCATAAGCATTATCCTTGCTATGCAGATAAGCTGTTTCTGTCCCTGCGACAATCCACAGTCTTCGCTTATAACAGTATCATATCCGTTCGGCAGTCTCTTTATGAATCCGTGAGCGTAAACCGACTTAGCCGCCTCGATGATCTGTTCCCGTGTAGCATCAGGGGCGCCGTATGCTATGTTTTCTGCAACAGTTCCCGTAAATACCCAGGTTTCCTGAAGTACCATTCCAAAGCAGCTTCTAAGGCTGTCACGGGTAATACGGTTTATATCTTTGCCCGAAAGTTCTATTTTTCCGCTGTCAATATCGTAAAAGCGCAGCAGCAGATTAATGATAGTAGATTTGCCGCAGCCCGTAGGTCCGACAATAGCCACACGCTGTCCGCTTTTTACATCAAGGCTGAAGTTTTCAATTAGCTTTGTATCCGGTGAATAAGAGAAGAAAACGTCTGAAAAGCTAAGTGTTCCGTCACAACTTTCAAGAACATCTTTATCAGAATCATCGGGTACTTCGTTCTCGTCAAGCACAGCAAACACTCGTTCCGCAGAAGCTACAGCGTTCTGAAGCTCAGCAAAAACACCTGATATCTCGTTGAAAGGCTTGGTATACTGGTTGGAGTAAGCCAGAAAGCTTGACAGCTTTCCTACTGTCATAGCGCCTATTATCGGGAACTTTCCTACTACACCAAGTGCTCCGAGGAGCCCGACGGCTGCATAGATAAGTCCGTTGACAAATCTCGTGGTAGGATTTGTCATTGAGCTGAAAAACGTTGCCTTTGCACCGATCTTGCCGTATGCAGCATTTATTTCATCAAAACGCGCCTCTGCTCTCTTATCATAAACGAAAGCCTTTACGATCTTCTGATTTCCAGCCATTTCCTCGGCAAGTCCGACCATCTCTCCCCGCAGTCTTGACTGCTTCATATAGGAATCATGCGATGCCTTCGTGATCTTCGACGCCGCAATAAATGAAAGAGGGGTCAGTATGACAACTACAATGGCTATCCTGAAATTGATCACCATCATGAAAATAAGAGTTCCGATGATTGTGATAATACCGCTGAAAAACTGGGTAAAGCCCTGGAGCAGACCGTCGGAAATGATCTCAATGTCATTGATAACACGGCTTGTAAGCTCGCCCTTTGTATGACCGTCGATATATCTGAGCGGAACCCGTTCAAGCTTGCAGAAAATATCCGATCTGAGATCACGGATAGTCAGAAAAGAAAGCTTATTTGTGCAAAGGATCATGAGCCATTGAAAGAGTGTGCTCGCAATCACCATAGAGGCAAGAAGGACTATGATAATGCCAAGCTTGTGAAAATCTACATTTCCTTTTCCGATACAGCAGTCAACAGCTTCTCCGATAAATACAGGTACAGCCAGCGAAAGCGATACACCAAGCGCTGCAAAAGCCAGTGTCATTACAAAGTATCTCATATACGGAGCAGCATAGGAAAAGACTCTCTTTAATGTTTTAAGCATCCGTACTGCCTCCTTTTTCGTTCATCTGTGACCTGTATATCTCATTATAGACATCGCAGTTTCGTACAAGCTCTTCATGAGTACCTATACCAACCGCCTCTCCTTCGTCCATAACAATGATCTTGTCGGCATTCTTAAGAGAAGTTGTCCTCTGCGAGATCATTACAACAGTTGTATCAGGAAGGTCCTCGCTCAGTGCGCGTCTGAAAGCAAGATCCGTCTTATAATCCAGAGCGCTTGTTGAATCATCAAGAATTACGATATCAGGGCTTCCTACAAGAGCTCTTGCAATGGAAATACGCTGTTTCTGACCGCCTGAGAGATTTTTGCCGCCCTGGGATATAACAGTATCAAGGCCATCAGGACTATTGCTGACGAAGTCCCACGCCTGTGCAGTCTTCAAGGCTGAAATTATCTCATCATCGGTAGCATCCGACTTACGCCACCTCATATTTTCGCGGATAGTACCTGTAAACAAGGTGGCCTTTTGAGGAACTATACCTATCCTGCGTCTGAGCTGCTCATTGTCAATATCATTTACATTGACCCCGAAAACATTTACTGCTCCTTCTGTCGCTCTGTAGAAACAGGGGATCAGGTTAGCAAGAGTCGATTTGCCGCAGCCTGTACCGCCTATGATGCCAAGCATCTGTCCCCCCCATAACAGAAAAACTTATATTCCTCAGAGAATAATCTCCTGCACCAGCATATGCAAATGACACGCTGCTGAATTCGATAATCGCTTTTTTCTCATCTTTTATCTCACAAACTGTACCGTTCTCCTCAGGAAGGAGCGAAAATACTTCACTTATCCTGTTTGCAGAGGCAAAAGCCTTTGTAAATATCACGATAAGATTAGCCAGAACCACCAGCGCAAGCAGTATCTGTGTCATATAATTGGTAAAAGCCGTAAGCTCACCCTGTGTGAGTCTGCCGACATCTACCCTCTTTCCGCCGAACCAGATAACAGCAACAATCCCCAGATTCATAACCATGAATGCAACCGGATTAAGAATGGCAGATATTTTTCCGACAGCTATGGAATTTTCGGATATATCATCAACGGCTTCCTTGAATTCATCGATCTCCTCATTCTGACGAGAAAAAGCTCTGATGACTCTTGCGCCTTCAAGACTTTCACTGGTAAGAAGCGAAGCTCTGTCAAGACACTGCTGAGTTTTTTTGTACATCGGAACATTTTTTTCATTATAAAAAAAATAACAAGTGAGATCAGAGGCGCAACAACGAAGAAAACAAGTGAAAGCTTAAGATCGATAGTCACTGCCATAACAGCAGCACCGATAACAAGGAAAGGAGCTCTTACAGCAAGTCTGATAAACATATTCACACCATTCTGAACCGTATTTGTGTCATTGGTGAGCCTGTTTACAAGGGATGATGTTCCTATCTTGTCTATACTTTCATATGAGAGCGAATTGATATGCCTGTACAGGTCAGCCCTGAGCTCAGTGCCAAATCCGTATGCACACTTTGCCGCAAAATACTGACAGGTCAGGGCGAAACAGAGCCCGCTGGCACCGAGAACAACAATAAGTCCGCTCATCTTTATAATGTAAGCAGTATCGTTATTGCCGATGCCATTATCGATTATCCTTGCCATGACAACAGGCACTATAAGCTCAAAAACAGCTTCCAGAAGCTTGAAAAAAGGTCCGAGAACAAGTTCCTTCTTATAATTTTTGAGGTATTTAAGTAATTTCTTCATGTGTTTGTTTCCATCCGATCGCTGAAATGATCATACGCACAGCGACACTCCCCAAAAGAGAGTGTCGCTGTATCATCATATTTTAATTCCGTTTGCCTTTAAAAGCTCTCTCGCTGACTCGACAGAGTCAACGCCAACAGCATTCTTAACAGGTGCAAACTCCTTTTCACGTACTACCTCATACGCAAGGCAGCTGTCCTGCATATGTACCATATCCAGCACGAGAGTTTCAAATTTATGACCGTTAGGAGACTCAGGCTTTACAAGATTGCCGTTGTCATCCATGAAGGGTATCTTTTTCTCTACAACATGAACAGGCATTTTACGATCACATATCTCCTCAAGCTTGTCCACACTAAACAAATAATTAAGTATAACGCCGTATTTATATGCCAGTTCACCCTCATCATCAACGAGAGTACGCATCTCCTCAGTCATCTCATAGTATTCTACTATCGAAGGCCTGCCATCCTCGAGACAAAGTACGCCTACACGCTCATCAGGAGAAGCCTTGCTTACAACCTTTCCTCCGGACTGAAGCCCTGAGTCAATAACCGCTCCGATAAAGCCGGGGTCAGCTATTCTTTGGAGAACATTATCCACGGCAAAGACGTTTATCCATTCAACTCCCCTGTCCTTTATTTCATCAAGAAGCCCCGCTCTCACAAGGGACGAGAACCAGCCTCCGTTTCCATTAGGAGAAAGCGAGATCTTTGAACGGCTCTCCATAAGCACCTTTCCGCTCATATCGACAGAGGGCGCCATATCCTGAATGAAAAATCTTACATAAGAAGGATCATACCCAAAATAATTCTTTTCCTCGAAAAATTCTCTGGTTTCCTTATTGTTCTTCTCGCTGGTCATGACATAGAGAGGGACCCATGCACCTGCAAGCTTAACTACATCCATAAGATTATTGATGAGACACTGGAAGATAAAGAGTTCCTTATCCACACCAATATTGAACATACCCTTAGGTTTATCAAAACCAAGTCTTGTGCCCTGTCCTCCTGCAAGAAGAACGGCAGCAACTTTTCCGTTTTTTATCGCATCTGTACCTATCGAATTATATTTTTCGCTTTCAGAGGCAATATCCTTTATAGTAACAGCACCGAGAGGTTCAAACGTGCCGCGTACTGAATTGCTGTTTTTTTCAGCATCAAGATTTTCGAGGACAGAAAAATCAGTTATCTCTATCTGATCAAGCAGATCCTTTTTCTCATCATCATTCAGTTCGTCATAGTACTTCAATATATGCTCCTGACCAATATCCGACAGAATACGAAATGCCTTATCGCGATCTATCATAAACTCCTCCTTGATCATGGCAAAGCCAGTTTTCTGAATTTATTATAACATATTATAATATAATAGTCAATGTATAAAAAAATCCGATACTCAAACGAGTATCGGATTTCTGGGGTAATGCTGATTGCATCTGGTCTGAGTGACGGGACTTGAACCCACGGCCTCTACCACCCCAAGGTAGCGCGCTACCAACTGCGCCACACCCAGACGATTTTTGCTCACCGCAATCAACGATATATATTATATCACTCAAAAATCAGTTTGTCAAGGGTTTTTTGAAAAAAAATTCGGATTTTTTTAATACAGCTCTGAATTCCCCTATTTTACGCCGTTTCTTCTCCTAACTTTTTTATTATTATTCTCTCTATGGACAAAAAATGATTAATATGATATAATATTCTTGATGAGTTAACGTCTGTAAGGAGCTGGTATAATGAAAAAGTATTCAAATCATATTCTTTCTGCTTTTATGTCTGCTATTTTTGCATTCTCATCATTATTCTTGTTAAACGAAAACTCTTTTGCAGCTCAGTCAGAAAAAAGCGGCAGTATCTCAAAAGGGACTACCGCTGTTATAATGATAGCCATCTTTATTATTACAGCTGCCTGCACGGCGTTTATCACATTCAAAGTAAGAAAGAAAAAAACAAGTTATCCGACAGAGGCATCCTCAGATAAGGAGCACGAAGAATAATACAGGAGCTGAGTATTATGGATTTCGATATCGACCTCTATATTGATTTTATCTATCACGGGTTTTACAGACTCGAGGATATTGAAGAAAGATTTGATGAATACCGTGAAATGGCAGAGGAAGCTGCCAAGGATCTTGGCGATGATGAGGTAATACTTTATGCAATATACGCCTTTGATCCTGATACTCAGAAATTCATATATGCAAACTTCATGCTTAAACGACTAACTCTGGAGCACTACGCCAGAGTATGCGAAAGGCTTTCAAAATTCTGCAGATTATTCTGTATAGGAAACGGTTAGGTGTAAATATGATGTTAAAACGTTCGATCTCTGCATTTATATCCGCACTGCTTCTCTCAGGAGCAGCCGTCGCTGTCTCTGCTGCTGCTGACAGCAACAGCGATAAGTCTGCTGATACCTCTCCCGAAGCAGCAGCTTCAGCAGACTCCTCTACTATCGGCGAGAATACTTCAAAACCTACTACTGAACCTACCACATTAAAGAAATACCATATAACTTTTCTTGATTTTGACAATAAACCTCTCACTGTTCTTGAAGTTGAAGAAGGCGACCCCATTGATTACACGGAAATTAATATGAGTTCCCTGCACAAACATATTGATGAGTTTACTGAACAGGACTTCTGTGCATGGGATATCAAGCCGGATTTTGCTGATAAGGACTATACTATCCACGCGCTCTCCAAAACAGCCCACATTACTTTCAGCAAGCCGCCTGAGAAAAAGCGATACTTTTCAACAAAGGGCAATGTTTCGCTGAAAGGTCTCGAGGCTTCTATACAGATGACTGTTCAGACGCCAAAAAAGGACAGCAGCGGCAAATTTATTACCGAGGAAAGCATAGTAGACATTTCGGCAAGCTGCATCGCCCAGCCCGCTACGCTGAAGGAAGCTTTTGCCGGTGGAGACAGCGCTAAGATAACTGTCTATCCCCGCGGAGATCAAAAAGCGCTCTGCACCTTCGATATCATCTGTCACAGAGATCTCGGTGATGTGAATGAGGATGGAAGCATTAATTCCACAGACGCTTCCCAGGTTCTGGCGGCTTATGCAAAAATGGCAGCAACAAAGGACTTCAAACCAGATGAAAAGCTCTTGAAGCATTCCGATGTTAATATGGACGGCAAACTGGACGCCCGTGATGCTTCACAAATACTTAAATATTATGCGGTTTCATCAACAGCTACAGAAGCTATAGACTGGGAGTACTTCTTCGATTACGATAAGATACTCGGTGCAAAATAATACAGAGGTATGTATCTATGAACAAAGAATGGTCAGAGCTTAACAAATCCATGCAGTCATTTCTCAGGAAAAAGGATACATATAATGACGGAATAGGTGCACTGTTTAAACTCAGAAAAGATCTTATGGAGACTGTACTTTCGTTCAAAGATGAATTGGAACGCGAGGACTTCAATGCTATCCCGTTTATTAATGCAGAGGGATACCACAGTAAAACTATCGCCTATTCCCTCTGGCATATATTCCGTATCGAAGATATAGCAGCTCACACTCTTATAAATGGTGATGAGCAGATATTTTTTCAAGGAAACTACAAGAAACGTATCAATTCTCCGATAATAACAACAGGTAATGAACTTGTCGGTCAGGATATTGCCGATTTCTCTGCACAACTCAATATTGATGAACTATATACATACATCGTTGAAGTAAAGAAGAGCACAGAGTCTGTATTGTCAAAACTCCCCTTTGATATGCTGAAAAATAAAATATCTCCCGAACAGAAAGACCTTCTTATTTCGCTTAATACTGTAAGTACTGACGAAAATGCTGTCTGGCTTATCGATTACTGGTGCAGCAAGGATATACGCGGACTTATACAAATGCCGTTTTCAAGACACTGGATAATGCACATTGAAGCATCTCTGCGCATAATGAAGAAACTGAAAAAACGGAATAAGACTGCCTGACTTTCGTAAAAAAGTACTGACAGGCAGTTTTTTTGCTGTTTGTAAACTTTTTTCTGTTTTCCTATTGAAATTTCAGGAAAGTTAATGTATAATTATAAAGTAATGCATTTGCGCAAATTCACTATTTTAAAGGAGTGCTTATAATGTACAACGATCTTATGGATTCAATCGGCTTCGTTAAAGGCTATGATCCTGCTGTAGGCGAGGCTATGGGCAAGGAGCTTGCTCGCCAGCAGAGAAATCTCGAGCTCATCGCAAGCGAAAATATCGTTTCCCCTGCTGTTATGGCTGCTATGGGAAGCGTTCTTACAAACAAATATGCTGAGGGATATCCCGGAAAGCGTTACTACGGCGGATGTCAGTGCGTTGACGAGGTAGAGGAAATCGCTATCGAGAGAGCCTGCAAGCTCTTCGGTGCTAAATATGCTAACGTTCAGCCCCATTCAGGTGCTCAGGCTAATACAGCTGTTTACTTTGCAGTTCTTCAGCCCGGTGACACTGTTCTCGGTATGAGCCTTGCTGACGGCGGTCATCTTACACACGGTTCACCCGTAAACCTTTCCGGTAAGTACTTCAACTTTGTTTCATACGGTCTTGACGACGAGACAGAGACTATCAACTATGATGAGCTTTACAAGCTTGCAAACAAGACTAAGCCCCGTCTTATCGTTGCAGGTGCTTCTGCATATCCCCGCGCTATCGACTTCAAGCGTCTTTCCGAGATAGCAAGAGCAGTCGGCGCACTCCTTATGGTAGATATGGCTCATATCGCAGGTCTCGTTGCAGCAGGCTGTCATGAGTCCCCTGTTCTCTATGCTGATATTGTCACTACTACAACTCACAAGACTCTCCGCGGTCCAAGAGGCGGACTTATCCTTACAAACAACGAGTTCCTGGCTAAGAAGATCAATTCTGCTATATTCCCCGGAACACAGGGCGGTCCTCTTATGCACACTATTGCTGCTAAGGCTGTATGCTTCGGCGAGGCTCTCAAGCCAGAGTTCAAGGAATATCAGCAGAGAATAGTTGCAAATGCCAAGGCTCTGGCTGACGGTCTCCTCAAGAGAGGCTTCAACCTCGTTTCCGGCGGTACAGACAACCACCTCATGCTGGTTGACCTCCGTCCCTTCAACATCACAGGTAAGGAGCTTGAGCACAGACTGGACGAGGTTTACATCACAGTAAACAAGAATGCTATCCACAATGACCCTGAGAAGCCCTTCGTAACAAGCGGTATCAGAATCGGTACTCCTGCTGTTACAACAAGAGGCCTCGGTGTTGAGGAAATGGAAAAGATCGCTGAGTACATCTACCTCTGCGCTACAGATTTCGAGAACAAGGCTGATGAGATCCGTGCAGGCGTAAACGCTATCTGCGAGAAGTTCCCTCTTTATAAGTAATCAATAATCATCAAGGGACGGACGAACTGTCCGTCCCCTTATTTTATAGAAAATATTATGCACAGGATATTCGGATCAAAAGAAAACATACAATACTGCGACAGAGAGGGCGCATACGTTATCCCTGTCTGCAATGGAAAGATCGGTGTGATACATACTCCTAAAGGTTATTTCTTTGTTGGCGGCGGAATAGAAAATGATGAATCTCACTCTGATTGCGTAAAAAGAGAAAGTCATAAAGAAACAGGATATACAGTTTCTGTAAAAGCAAAAGTATGCTCTGCCGAGACCTATTGCTTTCACAACGAAATAGGTTATTTTCACCCCGTCCAGACCTATTACACAGGTGAATTTACTTCAAAAGTATCCTCACCGACAGAAAATGACCATGAATTCTTGTGGATCAATTACGAAAATATCAAAGGAAAAATGTTCTGGGAAATGCAGAACTGGGCACTGGATATTGTAAACAAACAATACATACTCCGATTATCATAAAACAAGGTATTTAATATGGATATTCACATTAATTCACTCTATCTTTGCGTAAATGATATGGATAGAGCAATAAAGTTCTATGAGGAATTTTTTGAACAGGAAGTTACTGAAAGAGATGAATTGTACAGTGTTTTTGAAGTAAACGGCTTCCGTCTTGGATTATTCGCTTATAAACTTACTAACGAAACTCACGAATTCGGAAGCAACTGCATACCGAGTTTCAGCGTTGACGATCTCAAACTTCTTGATGTCAAGCTTAGGGGAAAAGACATCTGCTTCCCGATAACCCGCATAGGAAATAACTGGGTGGCAGAGTTTGTTGATCCTGAGGGCAATCACATTGAAATGACTGCACCTGCAAAGTAAAATGAAAGGAGAACTGCTATGTCTGCACCATTAGCCGATAAAATACGCCCGAAAACTCTTACCGATGTTGTCGGTCAGGAGCATATTCTCGGTGAGGGAAAGCCACTTCGCCGCATAATCGAAAGCGGAACAGTCCCGAATATGATATTCTATGGTCCATCAGGCGTAGGCAAGACTACTGTGGCGCGCATTATCGCCGAAAACTGCGGTATGTCACTGTATAAGCTCAATGGCACAAATGCTTCACTTTCCGATATCAAGGACGTAGTTGCCGAGATAGGCACATTCAGAAGCGAAAACGGTATACTGCTCTATCTTGACGAGATACAGTATCTGAACAAAAAGCAGCAGCAGAGTCTTCTGGAATACATCGAAAACGGCGAGATAACACTTATTGCTTCAACTACGGAAAACCCGTATTTCGCAGTATATAATGCTGTCATAAGCCGAAGCACTGTTTTTGAGTTCAAGCCTGTTACTGCCGAGCAGCTCATACCTGCGATAAAACGCGCTTTCAGAATCATGTCGGAGGAAAACGGCTACGAAATAGAAGCTTCCGATGACATTATAACCCGTATAGCCTATAGCTGCGGCGGTGACGTCCGCAAGGCAATGAACACAGCTGAGCTTGCAGTCGTCTGCGGAGAGCCATCTGACGGTAAAGTAACCATAACCGAGGACTCCCTCGAAGTTCTTGCACAGCGCAGCAATATGCGCTATGACCGTGACGGAGACCAGCATTATGATATCCTGTCAGCTTTTCATAAATCTGTCCGCGGTTCTGATGAGAATGCAGCTTTGCACTATGCTGCACGTCTGATAGCCGCAGGAGATATTATCTCACTTTGCAGGCGAATGCTTTGTATTGCTTCAGAGGACGTAGGTCTTGCCTATCCTATGGCTGTTCCTATTGTGAAAGCCTGCGTAGACTCGGCATTACAGTTAGGACTTCCCGAGGCTAAGCTGCCAATTGCAGAAGCAATAATCCTTATGGCTACAGCTCCGAAGTCTAACAGTGCCTGCATGGCTATTGATGCCGCTCTGGACGATCTGAAAAGCTGCGATGCTCTTGATTTTCCAAGACATCTCCAAAACTTCACTTTGACGGCAATGGCGCTAAGGTTGTGGGGCAGCATTATCTCTATCCCCACGATTTCCCCAATCACTATGTAAAACAGCAATATCTCCCTGATGCACTTAAAGACCGCGTTTACTATCATTATGGTGAAAATAAGCAGGAGCAATCTGCATATCAGTACAGACAAAAGCTTCTGAGTGAAGCTGATAAATAAGCAAGTCCGCAGAAAACTGCGGACTTTTTCATAGCAATATATATAAATTAGCCGGAGTAAACTTGATTTTTTTAGTCTTGACAAAAGTCAAAAAAAATGTTATAGTAATTAAGTAGAATACAATTGTTCATCAGTGGTGGACGATTTTTTCAAAAAAACAAAAGGTGATTTACTATGGATACAAAATCACAGCTTATCGTTGCCGACGCAAGAATACTTCCTGAGGTCTTCACAAAAGTCCTTGAGGTAAAAAAATTGATGGCGCAGAAAGGCGAAAAAAGCTTCGCCTCAGCCTGTAAACGTATCGGCATTTCAAGAAGTGCTTATTACAAATATAAGGACAGCGTTTTTTCTTATGAGGAGCTCTTTAACAGAAAGATAGTCAATATCTATCTCCTTCTCAGTGATAGTCCCGGTATTCTGTCAAGCGCTCTTGTTTTCCTTCATAACCTGAATGCTAATATTTTGACTGTTAATCAGAGTATCCCCGTGGACGGCGCGGCTGCTGTCAATATATCACTCAGGCTAACCGGCGAGTATGATGAAGAACTCGCCGCACTAAATTCAATTACTGAACTAGACGGCGTTTTAGAGGTCAAGATCCTCTCAGCCGAATAGTTTACGGAGGTTTTCTTTTTATGTCAGTTAAATTTGCAGTTTTAGGACACGGTGTTGTAGGCTCTGGCGTTGTTGAGCTTTTCTATAAGAATAAGAAAAGTATCGAAAAGCGTGCAGGTACGGAAATGGATATAAAGTATATCCTGGATCTCAGAGATTTCCCCGACTCTCCTTACGCCGATAAGTTCACTAAGAATTTTGATGATATCCTCAATGATGACGAAGTAATTTCTGTTGCAGAGTGCATGGGAGGTGTCGAGCCCGCTTTCACTTTCGTTAAAGCCTGCCTGGAAAAGGGTAAGAGCGTTTCCACTTCAAACAAGGAGCTGGTTGCTGAGAAAGGCGATATTCTTCTGAAAACAGCAAAGGATCACAACTGCAACTTCTTCTTTGAAGCAAGCGTCGGCGGTGCTATCCCGATAATCAGACCCCTTCACCGCTGCCTTGCAGCTAATGATATTACAAAGGTTGCAGGTATACTCAACGGTACAACAAACTTCATCCTGACAAAGATGTATAACGATAATATGCCCTTTGATGAAGCTCTGAAGCTTGCACAGGAGCTCGGATATGCTGAGAAGGATCCTACAGCTGATATCGAAGGTCATGACGCCTGCCGCAAGATATGCATTATATCTTCACTTGTTTTCGGCAAACACGTTTATCCCAGGAGCGTATATACTAAGGGAATAAAGGACATTCAGCTCTGCGACGTTGAAGCTTCAGATGTACTCGGCTATGCAATAAAGCTTGTAGCTTCTGTTGCTAAACTTGAAAACGGCAATATTCTCCCCTGTGTAATGCCTACACTGGTTTCCTATGATAATATAATGTCCGGCGTAAATGATGTATTCAATGCAGTTCTCGTTTACGGTGACGGTATCGACCAGGCAATGTTCTACGGCAGAGGCGCAGGAAAGCTTCCTACTGCAAGCGCAGTACTGGGAGATGTTATTGAAGCTGTAAAGCACAAGGTAACGGTATTATCTCAGTCATGGGAGTCTTCATCTGATGACTCATTTGTTTCAAAGATAAGCGAATTCAAGTCACGCTGGTACTTCAGAGTTCCTTCGGGTTCATCCATCGAGGGAGTTGAAGTTTACAATAATGACAATGGTATGTCATTTGTTACCAATGAAGAACTCACTTTTGCTCAGGCAGAAGCTAAGGCTAAGGAGCTCGGAGCACTTGCTTGCCTTCCCATTCTTGAATAATCAACAATATTACAAGATGCTTCCGGTTATCGGAAGTATCTTTTTATATCAGCTTTATGGAGGCAATTATGGCTTCAAGCAAGGAATATCTCAACTTTATACTGGAACAGCTTTCAGAACTTGAAGGATTTGCTTACAGAGCAATGATGGGTGAATATATCATTTATTACCAAAGCAAAATAATCGGCGGCATTTATGATGACAGATTTCTTGTTAAAAATGTAAAAGCTGCTAAAGAAATAATGCCCGATGCGCCGCTTGAACTGCCATATGACGGAGCTAAGGAAATGATACTGGTAACTGAAATTGATGACAAAGCTTTTCTTAACCAGCTCATTACTTCGTTATATGAAGCCCTACCTGATAAAAAGAAAAAATGATACAAAAAGCCCGTGAGCGTATACTCACGGGCTTAGTTTTTATCTCTTTACGAAGTACTCCTCATACCATACAAGGAAGGTGTAAATGGTCCAGACCTTGCGCCAGTTATCGGAATTTCCGCCGATATAGTCATTGAATATAGCATTTATTTCATCAAGATCGAAGAATTCAGCTGCCATATCACTGCTGAACTTAGCTCGTACATCAGAATTATAACGCTCGTCTGCAAGCCATATCCTGATCGGAACTATGAAGCCGAGCTTCTTTCTGAAGGCTATCTCCTCAGGAAGAACCTTTGCAGCGGCAGTTCTGAATGCAACTTTGTTTGTCTCCTCGTTCACCTTGTACTTTGAAGGCATACGGGAAGCTATATCAAATATTCTTCTGTCAGTGAGAGGCATACGGATCTCAAGTCCGCAGGCAGTGCTCATCTTGTCAACATTAAAGTAAATATCTCCCTCAAGCCAGATCTGTATATCAACATCTGACATCTTTGTGAGGGGGTCAAGACCTTCTGTCTCGTCATAGATGTACTTTACAAGGTTTACAGGAAGCACTGAGGGATCATAATGCTTGAGTATACGCTGCTTTTCATCCTCCTTCATAATATTGGTATTTCCGACATAGAATGTCTTGAGATTTTCGCCATAACGCTCAGCATTTCTGTACATATTGTATCCGCCGAAGAACTCATCTGCGCCCTCGCCTGAATAGCAGAGCTTTGTATGTTCGGCTGTTGCCTTGCAGCCAAGAGTGAATACGATAGCCGAAGCATCTCCGAGTGGCTGCTCCATATTGTACATAACAAAAGGAACAATGTCGAAAAAGTCCTTAGGCTGGATATTTGCAACGCTGTGCTCTACATTGAGCAGCTCAGCAGTCTTTGCAGCTACCCTTGACTCGTCAAAACGCTCCTCATCATAACCGCAGGAATCAGCTCTTTTAGCATCTGACATTGCGAGTACATAGGAAGAATCAACGCCGCCTGAAAGGAAGGATTCGGCTGTTTCGTCCTGATCCTTTACTTCAGGGAAGATGTTCTTGAGGGTATCATGTATCTCATCAGCCCAGTCATTGAGGGACTTGCTGTCATCAGCCTTGAACTCAGGGGTCCAGTAGCGACCGATAGTAAGCTTTCCGTTCTCAAATTCCAGCCAGTGTCCGGGCATAAGCTTCTTAACGCCCTTGAAGAAGGTGTCCTCTCCTGCTACATATGTAAGAGTCATGTAGATCTGGAGCATATCAACATTCAGCTCCTTCACAAAGCCTTTCTGCTTCATGATGTCCCTGATATATGTACCGCAGAGCAGTCTGTTATCGGCTGTGATATAGTAGTAGAAGGGCTTAGTGCCAAACTGGTCTCTCAGACAGAAATATTTATCATTTTCTGTGTCATACAGAGCAAATGCAAACATTCCGTAAAAATGGTCAGCCATTTTCCTGCCCCATTTTTCATAAGCCTTTACAATAATGGCCTTTTCACGTTCTTCTCTTGAGAGTGTTCCGTCAATGCCAAGCTCCTCGCAAAGCCCTCTCCAGTTACGGATATGTCCTCTGTAATCGCATATTTTAATCAATTGAACTCACCTCGTAAAGTAATGCTTATATTTCTTCATAGTTCTGCGGACGGTTCATGAGCGCGCCGAGAGCAAGCCTTACGTCTCCGCCGTTGAAAAGCACCTCATTGAGCTGCTCCGTAATAGGCATTTCAACGCCAAGGCGCTTGGCAAGATCATATGCAGCCTTGCAGCAGAAGTAACCTTCTACAGTGCCAACACGCTCAACAGCCTCCTCAGGAGAAACCCCCTGACCGATAAGTATACCTGCACGTCTGTTACGGCTGTGCATACTTGTACAGGTGACGATAAGATCTCCGATACCGGTAAGACCGCTGAATGTTGCGATATTCGCACCGCAGGCTTTGCCGAGACGGGCGATCTCATGTATACCTCTTGTCATAAGAGCAGCCTTTGTGTTATCACCGTAGCCCAGACCGTCACAGACGCCTACGCACAAAGCGATGATATTTTTCAGAGCACCGCCTATCTCGCAGCCCTTGACGTCATCATTAAGATAGATCCTGAGATAGCTGTTTCCGAATTCTCTCTGGACCAGCTCAGCCGCATCATGGTTTTCAGAAGCCGCAACTATTGTAGTTGGAACACATCTTGCGAGCTCCTCTGCATGAGAGGGGCCTGAAAGAACTACAAGCTTGTCTGTATGTATCTCTTCCTTGATGACCTCGCTGAGAGTCTTGAGACTCCCCTCTTCAAGACCTTTTCCTGTGTTTACGATAACCATATTATCATCTACATATGGTGCAGCAGACTTCGCCACATCCCTAACAAACGACGAGGGAATTCCAAATATAAGTACATCACAGCCTTTGATACATGAAATATCGCTGGTCATTGCAATGCTCTCTGAAACAGGTACTCCGGGAAGCTTCTGAACGTGCTCCCCGTGAGAGCGGATATCGTCTATCTCAGACTGAAATTTAGACCATACAGTTACATCGTGTCCGCAGCGCTCAGCCATTATTGCAAGACTGAGTCCGAAACCGCCTGAACCAAGTATAACTATCTTTGCCATAACTTTTTACTCCTTCCGCATTGAGCCTCAGTTTATATTTATGGTATTGAACGAAAATTTATTCTCATTTCCATCAATAAGTCTCTCTATATTTGAGCGATGCATCCATATGACCATAGCCGCCATTGGCAGTGACAGAACCATATACAGGAAGCTTCTTCCAAAAGAGAAACCGTCAATGAGCCATGACATTAGCAGTGTGGCAAGCGGACAGTAAGCTGTTGAGATGATTGATGCAAGCGAAACATACTTTGAAAGAGCGAGCATTACCACAAATATGGCGAGAAGCGCCAGGAATACCTTGTAATCCACAGCAAGGAAAGAAGCTGCTCCGACAAGAACTCCCTTTCCGCCCTTAAAGCTGTAGTATATCGGGAAAACATGTCCGAGAATCGCAAAAAATCCTGCTATATATCCGATATAGTGTGTATCATTTCCCGGCATCATACCTGCGTGGAGCAGATGGCAGAATCCTCTTGCAAGGGCAACCGCAATAATACCCTTGAAAAGATCACCCAGAAGTGTAAAGAGCGCACAGCTCTTTCCTGCACATCTTAGAGTGTTTGTCAGACCTGCGTTCTTACTTCCCATGTCACGTATATCGCGGCCCGTCATCATTCTTACAACAATGATGGAGAAATTAAGGCTGCCAAGAAAATAACCAAGACATGCGGCAGCAATGATAGAAAGAAAAAGTTTCATTATTTATCATTTCCTCCCCTCTCACGGACTATGAAACGGACAGGCGTTCCTTCAAGTCCGAATGTTGAACGTATCTGATTTTCGATATATCTCCTGTATGAGAAATGGAAAAGGTCAGCTCTGTTTACGAATGTTACGAACGTAGGCGGCTTTGTTGAGGGCTGAGTCATGTAATATATCTTCAGTCTTCTGCCCT
>Ga0116172_10000572_pt1 | contig 37149 bp, 36 predicted proteins | sample AD_UKC083_MetaG_FD_89799 | JGI IMG/M metagenome (GOLD analysis project Ga0116172, IMG submission 89799) | Active sludge microbial communities of municipal wastewater-treating anaerobic digesters from USA - AD_UKC083_MetaG | ecosystem: Engineered > Bioreactor > Anaerobic > Digestate | place: USA... | reverse complement strand
CCGGATCCATCTGTACCACCCGGGTCGTGGCCGGAGTGGGCGTTCCGCAACTTACGGCCATCATGCAGGCATACGAAGCCATCAAAGGGACTGGAGTGACCCTCATTGCCGATGGCGGAATACGCTATTCCGGAGATATTGTCAAGGCACTGGCAGCAGGAGCCGACACCGTTATGGCCGGATCATTATTTGCGGGTGTGGAAGAATCCCCGGGTGAAACCATTATCCTGAACGGCCGGAAATTTAAAAGTTACCGGGGCATGGGATCGCTCGAGGCCATGCAGCAGGGATCGAAGGACCGTTACTTTCAGGACACCGAAGAAGAAATTAAAAAACTGGTTCCCGAGGGTATTGTCGCACAGGTGCCTTATAAAGGAACTCTGGGCGAAGTATTCTATCAGCTGGTGGGAGGCCTTCGCGCCGGAATGGGATACTGTGGCACCCCGGACATTGCAGCACTTAAAAAAGCCGGATTTGTGCGTATCACTTCTGCAGGGGTAACTGAAAACCATCCCCACGACGTGACCATCACCAGAGAAGCACCCAATTATTCCAGATAAACACAGGATACCGCCATGAAACAGAAAAATGCCGAATCATTTCTTAAAATAGCAGCTGTCGCCTTATTATGTCTTACGCTCTTTTCTTCGTGCAATCAGTTAAGGCGTTGGTTTGGCAACGAGCCGGAACGACTGGCTCAGATAGACAAAAACATTCTTTATAGAAAAGATGTGGAAAGCCTTATTCCCGGGGAGCTCTCCGCAGTTGACTCCGTTAACGCAGCCAACCATTACATTGACCTTTGGGCTATTGACAATCTGTTGCTCAGAAAGGCTGAACAGGAACTTTCGGGCGATGAAAAAAATGTAGACCAGGAACTGGCCGATTACCGGAAATCATTACTGGTGTTCCGATATCAGAAAAAATACGTGGAAGAACGAATAGACACGGTTATCTCCGGGGAAGAGGCCGCCGCTTATTACGAAGCCAACAAAGCCCTGTTTATCCTGGACGATCCGCTCTGTAAAGCACGCTTTATAAAGATGGGACGTCAGTCCCCTTATCTTCCCATTATTAAGACCATATACCGGTCCAACGGCATGGAAGATGTTGCACAGTTGGAACGTCTTTGCGAAAGCTCGGCAGAAGTATACAAAACCTACTCAAACGCCTGGATTGGAGTATCGGAATTGGCACAAGATTTGCCTTTGGGAAAGGACGAAGTAAGAAACGCCCTCAGACCCGACGGATACATTGAAACCACAGACAGCCTGTACACCTACCTGGTGAGCGTATATGAATTTATTCCGGCAGGCCACCCCGCCCCACTGGAATATAAAGAAAGCAACATTAAACAAATCATACTGAGCAAACGCAAACAGTCACTGCTGAAAGATCTGGAAACAGAAGTTCTGAAAGAAGGATGGAACCGGCAGATGATCAAAATCTACAATAAGAATGAGGACTAAAATACTACCGTTGACCGCACTGCTGCTTTTGGCCACTACCGGCGTTTTTGCACAAAAATATCAAAACGGACTGGTCGATAAGGTGATCGCACTGGTTGGCAACGAGATGATCCAGCTTTCTACCATTGAAGAAGAGGTACAGATGCAAATGATGCAGGGTGTCATTACAGACAAGAACATCCGTTGTGAAATCCTGGAAAGCATGCTGGTTTCCAAATTGATGTTAAACCAGGCCAGGCTGGACAGTCTTACGGTTAACGAGGAATACGTTGAGCTGGAATTGGAAAGCCGTCTTCAGGATATCAAAACCCGACTGGGAGGAGAGAAGGCTACCGAAGATTATTTCCACAAACCCATTTTTAAGCTAAAACAGGAGTGGCGCGAGATGTACCGGGAACGAAGCCTCACTCAGGATATGCAGTCAAATATCACTTCGGGAGTTACTCAGCTTACCCCAAAAGATGTGGAAGATTTTTATAAACACACGCCCAAAGACAGCCTGCCAATTATTTCCACACAGTATGAGATCCGGCAGATTGTGCTCTATCCACCCAAAGACGAAGCCGTTCTCATGGTAAAAGAACGTCTGCTTGAATTCCGTGAACGCATTATCAACGGAGAAAAATTCAGCACACTGGCTGCTCTTTATTCACAGGACCCCTATTCTGCCCGCAAGGGCGGAGAATTGGGAATGGCTGCCAAACAAATGTACTGGCCGGCATTTGGAGATGCCGCCATTATCCTGAAACCGGGACAGGTATCACAGATTGTGGAAACCCCCGACGGTTTTCACATCATCCAGATGATTGAACGTGAGGGTGATATGTTCAACGCTCGTCATATACTGCTTAAACCCGATGTGCTGAATTCTGACCGCGCGAGCTGTCTGAACCGGCTGGACAGCATTGCCAACGCCATTAGAAAAGACAGCCTCACTTTTGAAGAGGCAGTTATCAGGTATTCGCAGGATGTGGCATCACGCATGAATGGGGGCCGCGTGGCAGAACAACAATCAGGTTCCCAGCGTTTTGATAAAGATCAATTGAAGGCCAGCGATTACAACATGCTCAAAAACCTGAAAGAAGGTGAAATTTCTACTGCCTTTGAAAGCCGCGATAACGAAGGAAGAGAGGGAAACGTGGTTTACAAGATCATTCAGCTCGAGAAAATCATTCCTTCTCATAATGCCAACCTGAAAGATGATTATAACGTCATTCAGAATATGGCCAACAATAAACAAATGCTCGATGCCATAGAAAATTTTATCAGGGAAAAGCAACGGATCACCTACATTCGTATTGACCCTTTGTTCAGAGATTGTACCTTTAAGCGTGACGGCTGGATCAAATGAGAAAAAGGCGCCTGTTCTTCTTTATTTTTCTTCTGCTTTCGGGCTTTGAAGTCTATGCCCAGAGAGAAGAGGATAAAGTACATCTGCTTAGTGCAGAGCTGGCGGAATTTTATGAGTATTTTGGGGTAAAATACAGGCGGGTGATAGGCCCGGCCCGCTTTCTTCACAACAACACGTTTATCCTGTGCGATACCGCCCTGTGGAATACTACCACCAACGAGATAGACGCAATCGGGCACGTGGAAGTCATTCAGAAAGGCACCCGGCTCACAGGCGAAACCATCCATTACATTGGCGATATTAACGTAGCCGAAGTCAGAGGCCGTGTTGTAGAACTAATTGACAAGGATCAGAACAGACTGCGTACACAACATCTCAATTTCAATACCAAAGACAGTATCGGGTACTTTTTTAATGGCGGCAGCATGGTAGATAACGAGGGTACCATTCTGGAAAGTCGCCGTGGATATTATTATTCTAAAGAGAAATTATTCAGTTTTTACGAACATGTAGAGATGGGCACCGACACCGTTCGTATAAAAGCCGACTCCCTCTATTATCATTCTGACATCAATCTGGCCGAGTTCTGGGGAAACGTCCAGGGATGGCACACAGACGGATTCCTTACGGCAGAAGAAGGAACATATGACCGTGAAAACGAGATTTTTAATTTTATACGTAATGTCTATATTCAGACCGACGAGCAGGAAGTCTGGACCGATGACGTGACTTACGACCGCAATAAAAATACGGCGCGGTTAATCAAGAACATCCAGATTAAAGACACCACGCAACAGGCCATCATACTGGGAGACCGACTCGATTACCGGAAAGAACCCGTCTGGGCCGAGGTAACCGAAAACCCCGTTTTTGCAGCTTACGAAATCGATAAAAAATCCGGCAGCCGGGACACATTGTTTGTTAGGGCCGATACCCTTCGCTTTTTTTCAGCCAAATACGGAACCATAGATTCACTGGAGCTTGCCCGGGCCCTGGCGCGGCAGGAAATACCGGATTGGAGTAAATCGTCTGAACAGACTTCTGCGACAGATACACTTACAGAAGCAACCAAAGATTCCGTAGCCATACCACCTGTCCCCGATTCTCTTACGCTGGCCCGGCGGGAACGGCTGGAAAACTATCTGAAAGATACCCGTAAAGCTTCGGACAGCCTTTACAGAGCCGATTCCCTGTCAGTCGCAGATCATTTGAATTCTGTGGACAGCCTGTTTCTGGCCGGCACCACCCAACTGAATGACAGCTTGTTCATTAATACAGAAGCCCGTTTCCTTTATGCTTACAAAAACGTCAGGGCCTTCCGGCAGGACATGCAGGCCATATGCGACTCCATGGTATATAACAGTATAGATTCCATGCTGCGCCAATACGGGAGGCCAGTACTCTGGAATGAAGAAAACCAGATAGTTGCCGACAGCATACAATTCAGGTTCAGCCGGGATTCGCTCTACCGGGTAGATTTTATGTCCGGATCATTTCTCATCTCCCAGGAAGACAGCCTTTTCTTTCACCAGATAAAAGGAGACGAGATGACGGCTCATATCAAAAATAACGACATCTACCGGTTTGATGTGCTGGGTAATGTTAAGGCGTTATTCTATATTCCCGAAGACAGTATTATTACGTCGCTTAATATAAAGGAGGCATCAGAAATGAACGTCCTCCTGAATAACCGGAGAGCAGAACGGATCACCTACAAGAAATCTATAAAAAGCGATATGATACCGCTTTTTGACCTCAAAAAGGATCAGGAACGATTAAGTGATTTTAACTGGCGTTCTGCCGACAGACCTAAGAATAGGTATGCGATCACCAACCGTATCCTGTTCACAAAGCCGCCCCGTCCCTTTGACACGTACAGAGAACCCGTATTCCCTTATACCCTCAAATATTTTCCCAAAGTGGTAGAGATACCGCCCACTTTGCGTAGCGGGGTTACCACAGATGCTGTTAAAGAATTGCTGTCACGTGAACGGGAAAACAATATAAATCCTTTCACTCCTCCCGAAACGTTTCAGGAAAGACACTTTGTACCGTCACAACAAGGCCGGGAGCCCAATCCGATACCTAAAGATGTCCAACGTCCCACACGGACACTCCGGAAAAAACTCTATTGAATCAAATAATTGAATAAAGCCAGGGTATGTCCGGCATTGGAAAAATCCACTTTATGGGCCCGGCAGTAATCAATTATATCATTTTTCTTTCCGGGAAACAATTTTAGAAAATTTTTCCGGGTTGCCATGTACAATTTTGTACCATCGTACAACATGCCGTCGTGCCTGATAACATAAGGAATATTCTTCAGACTCTTCAGATAGGTTGTTCCACCGGCATCTCCAAAATTAACAATTGAACTCATTTCAGAAATTGCCGCCGTATTGTTCACAGTGCCGTAGGCGCCTACTTTTTGCGGTTGTTCAAAATGCAGTATAGACCTGATGCCGAAAGCCACTTTATCTGTCTCATTAAGGATACGGACATAGGCCTTGTCAAAACGCAAATAATATTCTTTCCCAATGGAAACCACATTAATGAGGTCCTGATCTTTAAGCACAAGCGTATCGCCTTTTATGTCACGAAAATGCAGGGTGGATCCTATCAGGTAAAGATTAAGATCACCTTCTGCGAAGGTGTTGTCGTTGAACATAATCGTTCCTTTCTGGAATTCAGGATACATGTAAACGACGTCCTCAGACAAGACGGAAGCCATGTCCGTGCCAATAGCAGCCTGTACAATACCCCTCTGACTTTTTTGAGCCGAAAGGGTAACAGGCAACGTCCCCATGATACATATCAGGGAAGCAATTGCAAGAACTTTGTTTTTCATATTACCAGCTATATAAGGGCAACCCGCCCATGAGTTCTTTGACCCGTTTTTTAACTTTCTCTATAACAGCCGGATTATCTATATTACTTAACACCTCGTCTATCAACGCCACAATAGAATCCATATCGTGTTCCTTCAGCCCCCTGGTGGTCACGGCCGGAGTACCGACCCTGATACCGGATGTCTGGAAGGGAGAGCGAGAATCGAAAGGTACCATATTTTTGTTAACGGTTATATCTGCCGTTACCAGTGTTTTTTCAGCTACTTTACCTGTGAGATCGGGGAATTTCGAACGGAGGTCTAATAACAGCAGGTGATTGTCGGTTCCGCCGGAAATAATGCTGTAATTACGCTTGGTGAATGCCACGGCAAGAGCCTGGGCGTTTTTTTTAACCTGATTCTGATATTCTCTGAATTCCGGTTGCAGTGCCTCAAAGAAGGCAACGGCTTTTGCTGCGATCACATGTTCCAGCGGACCGCCCTGTATTCCGGGGAAGATGCTGGAATTAATAACAGCGGACATTTTTTTGACTTCACCTTTAGGCGTGGTTATTCCCCAGGGATTATCAAAATCTTTACCTATGAGAATGATCCCGCCTCTGGGACCGCGCAGTGTTTTATGCGTGGTGGAAGTCACTATATGCGCGTATTTTAACGGATTTTCCAACAGTCCGGCAGCAATCAGCCCGGCCGGATGCGCCATGTCTACCATAAAAATGGCACCCACCTTATCTGCTATGGAACGCATACGCTGGTAATCCCATTCTCTTGAATAGGCCGAGGCGCCGCCCACTATCATTTTTGGCATACATTCCAGTGCCAGTTTCTCCATTTCTTCATAATCCACTGTACCGGTTTCCGGGTTCAGATGATAAGCAACCGGATTATACAAAATACCGGACATATTTACGGGCGATCCGTGAGTAAGGTGACCTCCGTGAGCCAGATCGAGGCCCATGAAAGTATCGCCGGGTTGCAGGCAGGCCATAAAAACGGCCATATTGGCCTGTGCCCCTGAATGAGGTTGCACGTTAGCATACTCAGCTCCAAAAAGTTCACATATGCGGTCTATACACAACTGCTCAGATTTATCCACCACCTCACAGCCGCCATAATAACGGGCCCCGGGGTATCCTTCGGCATATTTATTGGTAAGTACAGATCCCATGGCACTCAACACCTGCGGGCTCACAAAATTTTCAGAAGCAATGAGTTCTATCCCGTTTATCTGACGTGATTCCTCTTTTCTGATAAGATCGAAAATGGCAATATCCTGTTTCATAATAAAAGAAATGATTTCAAAGGTACAAAAAAAACCCGGACATATCCGGGTTTCTCTTTTCTCTTAAATACTAATTATTCCTCACCAGCCACCTCAACTTTTACGGTAGCGGTAATGTCACGATAAATTTTGACAATGGCTTCGTACACTCCAACTTCTTTTAAAGAATCGGTACTGGCAAAAGTGATATTGCGGCGGTCTATTTCAATTCCCTGGGCGGCCAGCGCTTCGGCAACCTGAATATTGTTAACGGAACCAAACACCTTTCCGTTCTTACTTACCTTGGTAAGTACCTTCACCTGGGCTAAATTCAGTTTTGCAGCCAAAGCCTGGGCATCCTGCCGGATTTTGGCTTCCTTGTGAGCCCGCTGACGAATGTTTTCTGCATGCATCTTCTTGGCAGAAGGAGTTGCCATAATGGCCATTCCCTGGGGAATAAGATAATTTGTGGCGTATCCGTTTTTAACGTTTACCACGTCATCTTTATGACCAAGGTTTATTACATCCTGTTTCAAAATAACTTCCATTGGTATCTCCTCCTTATTTTAGTAAATCCGTAACATAAGGCAGCAATGCCAGGTGACGGGCCCTTTTTACAGCCTGAGCCACTTTGCGCTGAAATTTCAGGGAAGTTCCGGTAAGTCTGCGGGGCAGAATTTTACCCTGTTCATTCAGGAAACGTTTCAGGAATTCGGCGTCTTTGTAATCAACATACTTGATACCGGCTTTTTTAAAGCGACAGTATTTTTTCTTTTTTACCTCTACTGTGGGAGGGTTCAAAAAACGGATTTCATTAGGTGTTGCCATAGTTTATTCCTCCTCATCAATAATTTCGGGGTCAATCTCAACGTCGGGCACTCGTTTGGGTGTTTCCTTTACAGGAACGGCACTTTCTTTGGGTGCACCTTTTTTCTTCTCGGCATAGGCAATGGCATGTTTATCCATAGCAAAAGTCAGGTACCGGATCACGCGTTCGTCCCGATGATACTGAAGTTCCAGTTTGGCTACAAAATCGGGTTCTGCTTTAAATCCTATCAAATGATAAAAACCTGTGGTTTTTTTCTGGATGGAGTAGGCCAGTTTCCTGAGCCCCCAATCCTCTTCGTAAACAATTTCGCCTTGATTGTCAACAATCAGATCGCGAAATTTGGCAACCGCTTCCTTCATCTGGGTCTCAGACAAAACGGGAGTTAAAATGAAAACGGTTTCGTACTGTTTTAACATAATGATATTTAATTAAAATTTTTAAGGGCTGCAAAGATAAGCATTTCCTTAAGTCCGGCAAATTTTTATTCAATATTCTTTAACGTTTCCACCAGTAAATCCCAGAATTTCTGTACGGAAGGCACATAACACCTTTCATCGGGTGAATGGGGAGAACGCAGGGTCGGTCCAAACGAGATCATATCCCATGACGGATATATTCCGCCAAGAATGCCGCATTCCAGCCCGGCGTGAATGGCTTTGACCGCCGCTTCTTTTCCATACATTTCCTTATAGACCCCGAGCATAGTCTTCAGGATGGGAGAATCCATATCGGGTTTCCAGCCCGGGTAGGCGCCCGAGAAAGATGCTTTTGCCCCGGCGTTTTCAAAGCAACAGGACAATGCTGTCCCCATATCTTCTTTAGCAGTATCTACAAGACTTCTGAGCAGGCAGTGTACCGTAATTCTGCCGTTCTTTGCACTCACAATGGCAAGGTTGGAAGACGTTTCCACCAGGCCGGGCATAGATGCACTCATTCCCCATACTCCGTTGGGAGCGGCATATATGGCACGTACCGCTTTAAGTATGACACAGGCAGGCATCACGGTCTCTGGAGCATTGCACGAGGCAAGGGTTACCTCCAGGCCAGGATCTACACTGCCCAGTTCAGCCTTTACGACAGCTGTTACGCCATCTATTTCTTTTTTTACCGCATCGTACTTATCTTTGGAAAAACAGATCACCGCCTCGGCCTCTCTGGGAATGGCGTTCCTCAGGTTACCGCCTTCTATCGATGCTATACGCACCGTATTCTTTTGAATAAGAGGCAGCAGGATCCGCATCATAATTTTGTTGGCGTTGCCTCTGCCCAGGTTGATGTCCATACCGGAATGGCCTCCTTTCAGACCGGTCAGGTTAACATGCCAGGCCTGCATTCCGCCGGGAAGCGGCTCGGGTGTGTACTCCATTTCAAAAGAGCCGTCTTCACCTCCGGCGCAACCCACATACAATTCGCCTTCATCCTCGGAATCCATATTTAAAAGTACGGAGCCTTTAAGTAACCCGGGTTGCAAACCCCGGGCACCGGTCATCCCGGTTTCCTCATCGGTTGTGATGAGCACTTCCACCGGTCCGTGTGTTAGGTCTTTCGCCTCCAGAACGGCCATGGCAGCCGCAATGCCCATTCCGTTGTCAGCTCCAAGGGTAGTTCCGGTAGCATAAACCCAGTCCCCTTCAATCCGGGGTTTTATGGGGTCTTTTTCAAAATCGTGAACCGTAGCATTGTTTTTCTGAGGAACCATATCCATATGTGCCTGGAGAATAACGCCTTTTCTATTTTCCATTCCGGGTGTAGCCGGTTTTCGGATAATCACGTTCCCTGTCTGGTCCGCAATAGTTTCCAGACCCAGACTTTTACCGTAGGATACAAGAAATGCACGTATTTTGTCTTCTTTTTTGGAAGGACGGGGTATTTGCGTAATAGAATAAAAATGCTTCCATACCCTTTCGGGTTTAAGATTTAAGATATCCATAACAATTTATTTTAGTTAATAATAAAATTCAATACCTGACCTCTCTGGTAAATGGGAGTACGGGCCTGCAACAGCTCCTGCTGGCCGTCCAGAAGACGCAGCAACATTATAACGGGCTGACGGTAAAACACACGGGTTCCCGATCTTGCAGCCTGTTCATTGGCCCTGACCTGTACAGGAATGTTCCCTTCAATAAGCGACATGTCGAGCACAATGGGACGGCCGCTTACATTTTCTGCCGGTAACAGGCCATCTTTCTCGGAAATACGAAAAACAATATATTTGGTCTTTTCGGCATCGGGAACTACATCTGCGGCCAGATGGCTTTTCCCCGTTACGGTTACCCCAATGAAAAGTTTCATGTATTCTTCCTCCATGCGACGCATCTCCTCAAGCGCCGAACCCATAGCCTCGCCGGAAAAAATAACATCGGTATCGCCGGTGATAATGGCCATCCTTTTATTACGTAATTGAAAAATTTTCCTGGCAGCTTCGTCTGCCCGTTCTTCAAGTGTCTTCTCCACCAGCTGACTCTGTTGTACAGGAACGGAAGTAATGGTAGAGCCCTGCACCTCGGACCGGTACAGGGTCGTTTGTTCCTGTTTGATGTTTGCAATAAGACCCGCATCGGTTACCTCCGGTTCAACGGACATGGAGGGGAAACGCCATTTTGTTTCCGTTCCGCTACGACTGTCGGCCAGCATTACCAATCCCTGGGAGGTTAACTGCAGGAACCAGGGAGAAATATTCTTTGAAGAAACATCCGCCACATACATTTGGTGCGGATCTGCCTCGAGCATGGGAGTCATTTCTATATGAGTCAACCGGTATGATGTCGTATTCTCCTGAGGTACATCTATACCCAGAAATTTTCTCGCATACCGGGCATAAGGCCCGGCAGTAAATTGAGTATACTGCGCCTGGGCAACTATCCGTACGCAGGTCCTGGGAAGGGAATAAACCACGGCTCCCTGGGGGATCTCCTGCATATCAACAGCCTGTTGTGCCTGAACAGGCATCCAGAAGCTGAGTGTTAACAATAAAATAATCAGTTTTTTCATGCGATTAATATTTTTTATCGGGGCGTCTTTTCCAGCGTTTGTGGCTCCACAACCACAACGGAGGATTACGCTGTATGTCTTTTTCCAGTAATGAGGCATATTTGAGGGAGACAAATTCGTCCGGAGCCAATGAGGCATCGCCGCATACAGGCGTCAGGCGAAATTCGTAGCAACCCCTCCCCGCGGGATGCATGGCGCCGTAGAAGACTGCAAATCCGTAATGCCGGGCCAGTACGGCCGGACCTTCAATCAGATAAGCGGGCTGATGAAGAAAAACAGCCGAATGGTGCTTGCCCCGCGGACCGGGACATTGATCGGCAATCATAAAATACAGGAACGGTTTGTCCAGGTGTGTACCAACGTGCCGGACAAGTTGCCGGCTTTCAATGATATGCCAGCCCGAAGGGTATTTGTTCCGCAAAACATACATGAGTTTGTTAAACGACCTGGAATTGATCTTTTGATATGCAATTCCGGCTTGTCTGAGCGGGTATCCTCCAACGGGACCGAATCCGGGGCACGTAAAAGCACGGAGAAATTCCCAGTTCCCGTAATGGCCCAGAAGGACGATGGCGCTTTTACCTTTCGCATAAACATCTTCCAGCATTTTGGCATCGGGGAAGCTGAATCTTTTCAGTACCTGCTTTTCAGACGCGCTTAGTAACCATACTCCCTCGGCGCAAAGATGTCCGAGGTGAGCGTAGTATTCAGAACAGATCTGCCGTATTTCGTGGTATTGCTTTTCAGGGAATGAACGCGCCAGGTTGGTCAGGATCACGGTCCTGCGATAGCCGAAAAGCTTCATGGGCCATACAAACAGAAATCCGGCAAGGGCATACAGAACGTTCAGCGGAAGCAGGCTTATCAGATACAGCAGCAAGTATATGAATACAAATACAATCTGCGAAAATATGGCCTTCATAGTCAAGCAAAGTTATCAAAATTATTGTATTTTTGCCGGGTATAAACTAAAAATAACTATCCACTATGTTTAAAGGACAACCCAAAGGATTGATTGCTGCCGCGTTAGCAAATATGGGCGAGCGCTTTGGTTTTTATACCATGATGGCAATCCTCTCTCTCTTTCTGTCGGCAAAATTTGGACTGGACGAGACCAAGACAGGCCTTATCTATTCAATTTTTTACGCACTGATCTATGTCTTGGCCCTGGTCGGGGGATTAATTGCTGACAGAACAAAGAATTATAAAGGCACCATTCTTACCGGTCTGGTTATGATGGCTGTCGGTTATCTTGCCATTGGCATCCCCACTCCTACTCCTGTTCCCAATTTGGCTATTTATCTGGCAATCACCTGTTTCGGACTGCTCATTATTGCTTTGGGAAACGGCTTGTTCAAAGGGAACCTGCAGGCAGTCGTAGGACAGTTATATGACAATCCACAATATGCCGCAAAACGGGATACCGGATTCCAGATTTTTTACATGTTCATAAACATAGGCGGATTCTTTGCCCCGTTTTTTGCCATTGGTGTCAGGAACTGGTGGCTTCAGTCACACAGTCTGATGTACAATTCGGAACTCCCCGCTCTTTGTCACGGGTTCCGTGCCGGCTCATTATCCGAACAGGCAATGGCAAAATTCCAGGTTGCAGCCGATGCCGCATCGGGGACTCCCGTCAGTGACCTGGCTTCATTTGCAGACAACTACCTGAATGTATTCAATACCGGATTCCACTACGCATTCTTTGTAGCCATCATAGCTATGGTTATTTCTCTGATCATTTTCCTGTCCACTAAAAAAAGGTTACCGGATCCCAATAAGAAAACAGCGGCCTCACAAGGAGGCCAGTCCGTTACTAAAATGGAAGTAAAAGAAATCAAACAGCGTCTTTATGCGCTTTTTGCCGTATTTGCCGTTGTTATTTTCTTCTGGTTTTCCTTCCATCAGAACGGACTTACACTTACATTCTTTGCCAGGGATTACACAGATCTGAGCATGATTAACATAGATCTTGGGTTTACTAAGATCATTGGAGCAGAAATATTCCAATCTATTAATCCCATGTTTGTTGTAATCCTTACGCCTGTTGTAATGGCTCTTTTCGGATGGTTACATAAAAAAGGAAAAGAACCTTCCACTCCCAGAAAGATCGCAATAGGGATGGGTATTGCCGCCCTGGCTTATGTGGTTATGTCTGTTGCATCCCATTCGCTTCCTCCTTTCAGGGAAGTTACCGATGCCGGCGGCCTTGATCAGGCTCAGAAAATGACACCTTTCCTTCTTATTGGAGTTTACTTTATTCTGACTACCGCAGAATTGTTTATCAGTCCGCTGGGTCTTTCTTTTGTTTCCAAAGTAGCCCCGCCACACATGCAGGGAATCATGCAGGGTTGCTGGCTTGGCGCCACTGCCGTAGGCAACCAGCTATTGTTCCTGGGTGGCCTGATGTATAAAAATATACCCATTTGGGCTACCTGGGGTGTATTTGTATTGGCCTGCCTCATATCCATGTTTACCATGCTGGCAATGGTCAAATGGTTGGAACGCGTAGCAAAATAACATTTTGCATCTGAACAGATCCGCCGGCCTGTATGCTGCCATAGCCATCATTTGCTGGTCAACGGTAGCCACTGCCTTTAAATGGGCTCTTGCAGGAATGACCCCTGCCCGGTTGCTGTTCATTTCCACCCTTACAGCCTTACTTGCGTTATTCCTCCTGCTTCGTGCAGGAGGAAAACGCAGGATTTTTTCCTCCGTTTCTTCCAGAGACTGGAAAAGAGCGGCTTTTCTTGGTCTTATTAACCCATTCCTGTATTATCTGATCCTTTTCCAGGCATACAATGTATTGCCCGCACAGGTGGCCCAGGCCTTAAACATGATCTGGCCGCTTATTCTGGTGCTTCTTTCCATTCCCATACTGGGTCAGAAAATTCGTTGGTTCAGCATGGCGGCTATGCTTATCAGTTTTTCAGGAGCGCTTTTGATAGCTACACAGGGAACCTTTTTTTCAGGACAGGGAGTTCAGATAAAAAATCCCGTCGGAGTGGTTTTAGCAGCTTCGAGCGCATTTTTGTGGGCACTGTATTTTTTGTTGAATATGAAAAACAACCTGCCGGACGATCTTTCGCTTTTTCTTAATTTTTTATTTGCCAGCATATATATATCCCTTTTCGAGGGCATTTCATGGCTTGCCGGCGAATCTGTCCCAGGTGGCGCCGGATCGGAGCCCGGACTAAAGAGTATCCTTTCGGCCGTGTATGTGGGGCTTTTTGAAATGGCCATTCCTTTCGTCATCTGGCTCAAGGCGTTAAAACTGGCGAGGAATACGGCCGTTGTAAGTTCGCTCATTTACATATTCCCCTTCCTTTCACTGCTCCTCATTCATTTTATTCTGGGAGAACCGGTCTACCCGACCACTCTTTGGGGGCTCGTTTTTATTATCGGGGGGGTATTGCTTTCAGGAATAAAAGAGAAAAACGCTAAAAGCACAATGTAAAGGTCGTCTTACCCGTTGTATTGGATGTGAGTTTAAGGCTGGCATTGTGCAGCCGCATGATCTGACGTGAGAGACTCAGCCCTATGCCCGAACCGTTTTCTTTTGTTGTAAAGAAAGGCACAAACATATTCTGTACTATTTCCTGAGGAATACCCCCGGCGTTGTCCGACACCTCAATAAGGATCTCCTGTGCCTCATTCGTATAGGCATGCAGCGAAACTAACGGCACATAGCCTTCCACTGTATGGCGGTTTCCGGCCAGTGTATGTTCAATGGCCTGTAATGCATTCTTTATCAGATTTGATACAACCTGGCCTAACAGATCTTCATCGCCGTAAAGCAGCAATTCCGGATTGTCAATAGAAACGGAAGTCCGTACAAGTTGGTTGACCGAGCCGTCAAGAGCCCTGATTCCAAGCCGGATCTGACGTTCCAGAAAAGGTTTGATATAGAACGGATGTTTCTCCGGCATGGGAATACGGGTAAGCCGCCGGTATGCATCTACAAAGGAAATCAGGCTTTTTGCCGTGGTCCTGATGACTTCAAGACCCTGAGTGATCTCTTCATTGCCCCCTTCATTGATGGTTATGAGCGTTTCACTTAACGAAGTAATGGGCGTTATCGAGTTCATGATCTCATGCGTAAGAACGCGTATGAGCCTGCTCCAGGACTCAATTTCTTTTTCATCCAGGGAAGAGTTGATGTCGTTGGCGGCAATAATACGCAGGGTACGGTCTCCGGCAACAAAAGAAGAGACGGATATCACAAGAGTTACGGTTCCCCGTTCATTGGTAAAAGATTGCTGAAAACGGGAACCGGGTTGCGCGTCGCGGAATGCGTCAACCAGTTCTCTGTCAATTACTCTTAACTGGTCTACATGTGTAAATGTGGATAACCCCAGTAAATGCAATGCATGATTGTTTGTCTGGTAAACCATACCTCTCTCGTCGAGCACAATAATAGCGGTGTTCACGCAGTTCATTATAAGCTCGTAATACTTTTCGCGTTCAATGGCGTCAATTTTTGCCTTTCCCAGGATATCCTTTATCCGGTTCAAAGAGGCATTAAGCATTCGATCTGAATTGTTTTTAAAATCTTCCCTGAAACGGAAAGTAAAATCATTATTTTCCAGTGCATTGAACATAAAAGCTGTTTTCCTGCGGGCACTCAGAAAGAGTTTGAAAGCAAAAGAGAACAGCATAATCAGAACAAAACCGGCCAGGAAAACAAACACGTACTGTCCGATAAAGAGCAGCCAGGTCAATACGCCGGAAACAACCGCAAGCAGAATTACAGTAATTATAAAAGAGGTCGTTTCACCGCGTTTCATAAGCACGATTCATTACAGGCCGTATTTTCTGAGCTTATTGTATAATGTCTGACGGGTAATCCCCAGCTGTACCGCCACTGCAGACATGTTTCCCCTGTGAATTTCAAGGGCCTGCCGGATCAACTCACACTCCATCTGTTCCAGTGTCTGCTGCGTCGAAGAGGGAACAGGCCGGGCATTCCCCGCCCCCAGCACAGGCATATCGGGTTCATCCGATTCGGCCATGATAACGGCTTTTTCAATGGTATGCTGCAATTCACGTATATTCCCGGGCCAGGAGTACTCTTTCAGACGCGAAACAGCCGCCGGTGAAAGATGCATATTTACTTTGTGATACCTGGCGGCATACTTTTCAAGGAACCTCTCCGCCAGGGGAACAATATCTTCTTTACGTTCACACAGGGGAGGCAACTCAAGATGAATGGTGTTTATACGATATAGTAAATCTTCCCTGAACGTACCCTGTCTGACCATTTCATTCAGGTCCCGGTTAGTGGCACAGACCAGGCGAAAATCCGTTCTGACGGGCATATTGCCACCCACCCTGACTACCTGGTATGTCTGCAATACGGTCAGTAACTTCGATTGCAGATGCAGGGGCAGATTGCCTATCTCATCCAGGAACAAAGTACCTTTGTGGGCCACTTCAAATTTTCCCGCGCGGTCTGCTTTGGCGTCGGTAAAAGCCCCTTTGACATGACCGAATAACTCGCTTTCAAACAACGTTTCGGTTATGGCTCCCATATCCACAGGCACCATAATCTCCTGGCTCCTTAAACTTCTGCGGTGGATTTCCATGGCCAACAGCTCTTTGCCTGTGCCGTTCTGTCCGGTGATCAGTATGGTCGCATCCGTTCCGGCAACCTTGTTCACGGCGTCTTCCAGCTTTTTCATAACAGCCGACTGACCCCAGAACATCCTCTGGCCACCGTCCACAAGTTCTCTTTTAATCTCCTTCAGCTGCCGCATCTCCTTGCGGGTTTTCCTAAGGTTATAGGCATTCTGTACAGATGCCACAAGCTTGTCGTTGTCCCAGGGTTTTACTACAAAATCGGCCGCCCCCTCTTTAATACCTTTCACGGCCAGATCAATATCTCCATATGCCGTAAAAAGGACCACCTGAATGGTCGGGTCCGTTTCTTTGATCCGGGCAAGCCAGTATATACCTTCATTTCCCGAGTTAATCCCCGAGGTAAAATTCATGTCGAGCAACACTACGTCCACCTGATTTTCACGCAATGCATTATGAATTTGATTGGGCGAGGAAATGGTAAGTACTTTGGCAAAATACCTGGCAAGCAACATGGATACTGCTGTTAATATACCTTTGTTGTCATCAACAACAAGAATTACACCTTCTTTTGCCATAGTGCAAAGATATCGTATTTTCTTATAAATTTGAAGTATGAAAAGTCATTTTCCCTTTGTGCCCGTGTTGTTCCTCCTGGCCTCCTTATCCTGTACAAATAATACAGACCGGCTGACACAGGACAATATATGGTCCCGCCGCCTTGTTACTATGCTGGGTTCCGTTCAGGATGAATACATCAAACTTACTCATCCGGAAACCGAAGTGCTTTTGCTGGACAATGTACCTGATCTTCTGGTCTCCCTGAAAGCCGGCCAGTGTGAGGGCGCCGTCCTGACTTACGAAACGGCAGGGGAAGTCATAAAACAGGACAATTCAATTAAACTGCTCGTCCCTGAACTTTTTGAAGACAGTATAGGGTTTGCTTTTGCAGATGACTCACTTTTAACCCGTTTCAATGTTTTCCTGAAAGAGATAGGAGAAGACGGCACGCTCCGCCAAATTTCTGATAAATGGCTTGAACTGGGAGACGCTGCCCCGGCCGAACCGGTAGAATTTGCACAAAACGCAAGAATTCTTGTTGTAGGCACCGCAGCCATGATCGTGCCGTTTACTTTTCTGCGCGATCAGATCAACTGCGGGCTGGATATCGATATCGTAAACATGTTTTGTGCCCGCAACGGAATGCAGCCTGAATACAGGAATCTTCCGTTTGCTTCGCTTATAGCTTCACTTGCGGCCAAAAAAGTGGATCTGCTGGCCAGTTGTATTACCATAACGGAGGAACGGGCCAAACAGGTTAAGTTTTCCGTTCCTTATTACGCATCCAAATCGGGTATCTATATTTTGAACGATCAGGCTTCTGCGCTCTCAGTGGAAGACCTTAATGATGCGGATAAAAAGATTGGAGTACTTATTGCCACCTGGCAGGAATTGTACCTTAGAGAACATTTTTCTAAAGCACAGATCATTCCCCTGACCAATACGCCCGATCTGCTGAGCCTGTTACGATCGGGGGGCTGTCATGCACTTTTCCTTGCACAACCCGTTTGCAGGTACATGATGGAAGAATCTTCAGACATTGTCTATCTGGATGAATATACCGCCCAAACTGAAGTATCTGTCGGATTCAGGCTCAATGAAACCGTATTGAAGGATCAATTCAACGAATTCCTCAAAGAGATCAGCTCAAACGGAATACACCGGCAAATGACTGAGCGCTGGCTTGAAAGAACAGACGGAACCATGCCGGATATTCCCGAAGCCGGCAAAGGGGCTGGTTCGCTGCGTATTGGCACAACATGTATGGACGTGCCGTTTTCTTTTTACCAGGAGGGAACGCCTGCCGGATTCGACATTGAATTATCCCGTCGTTTTGCCGCCTATATCGGGAAAAAGCCCGAGTTTGTCATCTCCGACTTCGGAGGTATGCTGGCTTCCATGTCTGCCGGGAAACTCGATATGATGGCTAATTACATTATGCGGACCGAAGAGCGTAGTAAAAATTATTCTTTTTCCGATACGTACCTGAAAACGTATTCTTCCATGATCGTATCACGGGATCTCTCCTTTACAAATGATACGGCGACTGAAGGTCCCGGGTTTTTCAAAAAAATAAAAGAAAGTTTCTTCCGTAATATTATTTTCGATAAAAGATACCTGTTATTATGGAAGGGCCTTCTGCTGACTTTGCTTATTGCTGTGAGTTCCGCAGTGGCAGGAACGCTGGCCGGCGGACTCATATGTTTCATGCGTATGAGTAAAAATCCCCTGATGAAAGGGTTTGCCGGTTTTTATATTGGACTCTTCCGGGGTATTCCGCAGGTTGTGATGCTTATGTTAATGTTTTACGTGGTATTCTCTTCCAGCTCTCTGAGCGGGATCGCTGTATCTGTAATCACTTTTTCCATGATATTCGGGGCTTATACCTCGGAGATGTTTCGCGCTTCCATCGGTTCGGTTCCCAAAGGACAGACAGAAGCGGGTATCGCGCTTGGTTTCAGCAAAGTGCAGACATTCATGAATATTGTGCTGCCTCAGGCTCTACGTCACGTATTCCCCGTGTACAAAGGAGAATTCATTGCATTGGTCAAACTCACATCCATTGTCGGATACATTGCCGTTCAGGACCTGACAAAAGCAGGGGATATCATCAGAAGCCGCACTTTCGATGCCTTTTTCCCTCTTATCGTTATCTCCGTTGTTTACTTTCTGCTTGCCTGGGGCCTTTCCAGATTGCTTGAACTGTCTATTCCCACCAGCATCCGGCAGGATTTACAATCAAAATAAAGACGAAACCGTTTATTGCGGGTTTTAAGATACAGCGGTTCCTGTAAAAGAACTGCCTTTGAGCCGTGTTTCCGGGGACAGGCACCGAGTTCATATTTTATACAATATTTGCAGGTCATCAGCGGGGTTCCCTCCGCGGGCAGAGAATCGGCCGATAACATGCCCGGATATTTGTCCGGATCTATTAATGAGATCAGCTTGCCGGCATCAATTACCGGACGCGCATACCTTTCGTATACCTTATCTTCCAGCAGGTTCACGGCTGACCTGCGCAGGTCGGCAATAGCAGAAACCGGGGCAAACCAGGGAAAATCATCGGGGATGAACCGGATGTTCCCGGCACGGTAACAGGTCCCTCCCAGTTTAGATAAAGTATCTGTTAACGTATGTCTGACCTGAATAAGATCTTTTGCAGGCTGCAAAGGAATCTGTGCCGTAACTTCCGCCCGGACAGGCGCTTCTCCCTCAGGAGCTTCGCGGTTCAAAACAAGATGCAACCCCTTTCCGTTATCCAGTGCTTCAAGGGTAATATCAAGCCGGAGGTTTCTCCCGGCGGTTTTTCCCTTCAATTGTTGCTCAAAAGCATAATCGAGGTTCCGGAAAAGGTCCATCCCCGGCTGCCATATCTTTCCTTGTTTAAAAACCCTCATTCCCTTTGCAATATCCACGCGAAACCCTTCGAAAGTGCCATCGGGGGAAATATAACAGAGACCGTCCCCGTTATGGAGCCCTCCTTCTTTTTTTAAGCGGTCCGCAGGAACAATCTCAAAACCGTCCGGATAAATCCGGCCAATCCGGCCGATATACTCTCCGGTTGACTTTGGTGTATACCACTGGGCAACCGGCTTGTCCATATGACCGTGTACCGTCAGGTAGTCTGTTTTGTCACGATGAAATGTCTTTTCGGGATTTGGAATAAAAAAGAAGGTACACGAGCCGGACGAAGACTTATTGCCCGTAATCCGGTCGAGTTTCTGACGGTAATACGCCGTTATATTCTTTACATAATCCACGTCTTTGAGCCGCCCTTCTATCTTAAACGAATCTATCCCGGCATCAATCATCTCTTTCAGGTAAGAGGAACGGTCCATATCTTTAAGCGAGAGCAAGTGGCGGTCATGCATGAGTGTCCGGCCTTGTGAATCTTCCAGATCGTAAGGCAGACGGCAATATTGGGCACACTCTCCTCTGTTGGCACTGCGTCCGCAATCTACCTGGCTTATATAACAGCGACCACTGTAACTAACACAAAGGGCGCCGTGCACAAATGATTCTAAAGAGACGGATGTCTGTTCTCTTATTTCACTCATTTCCTCAATATTAAGTTCTCTGGCCAAGACTACTCTTTCAAAGCCATCCCTTTCCCTTTGCAGTACCTGTTCCCGGGACGAATTATCCATCTGTGTACTGGCATGCAGTGGAATCGGAGGCATTATTCCCTCGCGGCGCAGATACATAAGGCGTATATCCTGAATAATGAGTGCATCGGCACCCATTTGGTATAATGTATGTGACAAGCGCACCGCATCTTCTAATTCACTGTCTTTCAAAAGTGTATTAAGCGTTATAAAGACCTTTACGTCGTACAGGTGAGCGTATCTGATAACACATGCTATATCTTCGGGCAAATTGCCCGCAGCAGCCCTGGCTCCGTAACGCGAAGCCCCCATATAAACGGCATCTGCACCGTGATTGACGGCAGCTATGGCACATTCCTTGTTCTTTGCAGGGGCAAGCAATTCTATCCTTCGTATCATGTCGCGAATATAAGAAAAACACTTACATTTGTTTTATGTTGCCAAAGGTAGCCATAGTGATCCTTAACTGGAACGGTAAACATTTTCTGGAACGGTTTCTCCAGCTCCTGATTAACAGAACACCTGAAGAATACGCACAGATTATTGTAGCCGATAACGGATCCACAGACGGATCTGTTGAATACCTGCACCACCATTTCCCTGGTCTGCGGCTGATAGTATTTCCGGAGAACAACGGTTATACCGGCGGGTACAACCGGGCACTCGGCCAGATTGAAGCACCATATTATGTGTTACTGAATTCAGATGTTGAGGTTCTGGAAGGATGGCTCCCGCCTCTTGTCCGGGCCATGGACAATCACCCGGAAATTGGAGTTTGTATGCCCAGAATCCTTTCCTGGACAAAACCATCTCATTTTGAATATGCCGGCGCTTGCGGGGGATTTATAGACCGGTACGGATTCCCTTTTTGCCGCGGGAGGATTCTCTCTCATATTGAGGAAGATAAAGGACAATACAATAATCCAATACCTGTATTCTGGGCAAGCGGGACCTGTATGATGGTCAGGTCAGAGCTATTTCACCGGTTAGGCGGACTGGACAATGCGTTCTTTGCCCATATGGAAGAAATCGATTTTTGCTGGCGTGTCCAATGGGCCGGCTCCCAGGTATGGGTGATACCGGAATCAGCGATCCTTCACGTGGGCGGAGGCACCCTCCCGAACAATTCTCCAAGAAAACTTTTTCTAAACTACAGGAACAACCTGTACATGCTTTATAAAAATCTTCCCAATCGTAAACTGGTGCCGCTTTTCATACTGCGATTTTTTCTGGACTACATGACGGCCGTAGCTTATTTCATTCAGGGAAAAAGCTCGTTCTCAATATCGGTTTTCAAGGCTCACAGGGCCTTCTTGAAAGGATACAGGCAACTGACCCGGGTCCCCTCGCACGATCAGCACAAAATGCCTCGCGGTATTTACAAAGGAAGCATTGTCTTTAGATTTTTCCTTTCTTTCAGACGGCCGGTATTCAGCACACTTCGCTGGAAATAATCTTTGTCAGACGAATCCCGTTAGATCCTTTTATCAGCGTAGTTGTATGCCTGAGCGGATGCTTTTTAAGGTGCCCTATCAATGCTTCCACATTGGGGAAGCACAGTCCGGGGGCTCTCATTTGCTCGGCTGCTTTTGTAAACCAGGGTCCAACCCAGAAAATCTGTTGTACAGGCATGTCCCGGACATATTCAACAATTTTAAGGTGTTCCTGCAGACTGACATCACCTAATTCTCTCATATCACCAAGAATCAGGCATTTATTAGTTGCTCCGAGTTTTTTGAAATCATCCAGCGAAGCGGCCATACTGGTGGGATTCGCGTTGTACGCATCCACCACAAGTGCATTATAAGGCGTTTCCATCAATTGTGACCGGTTATTGCTTGGCTTGTAGGCAGCAATAGCGGCAGCCGCTTTTTCCCTTTCCACACCAAACATCTCTCCAAAGGCCAGCGCAGCCAGTACATTATTCACATTTAAACTGCCTATAAGCTGGGTTTGAATTCCGGGATAACCATCAATCTTCAGGAAAAGGGCACCGTTCTCCGTCCCGGTTTTCACCTTTTGGGTCTTTGCACCATACGGACACAACAGATTCTGGGGAGCATTGCGTGCGCGGAGCATTTCTACGAGAACGGGATCGTCTTGATTATATACTACATGGCCTTTATGTGTCAGAAGAAAATCATAAAGAGCCCCTTTACAGGCCATCACTCCTTCCAGGTTTCCGAACCCTTCAAGATGCGCTTTACCAATATTAGTGATCAGGCCGGCAACCGGTCTTACAATAGCCGTCAGCTCTTCTATTTCACCCGGATGGCTTGCCCCCATTTCAAAAAGACCTATCTGGGTTTCCCGGGTCATTTGAAGAATGCTCAACGGCACGCCAATATGGTTATTAAGATTACCTTGCGTGGCCGTAACCCGGTATTTCGCAGCCAAAACGGCATAAATCAGTTCCTTTGTTGTGGTTTTTCCGTTAGAGCCTGTGAGTCCGATAACGGGAATTTTCATGGAACACCGGTGTAAAAATGCCAGTTCCTGAAGGGCCTTAAGAACGTCCGGAACATTCACGAACTGCGGATGCACAAGTCCCGGCCTGTCTACCACCGCATAAGCGGCTCCTTTTTCAAGTGCTTCCAATGCAAAATCGTTTGCGTCAAAAGTATCCCCCTTAAGGGCAAAAAACAAACACCCTTTTTCTATTTTTCTTGTATCGGTACAAACCGTCGGATGTTTCTGAAATAACGAGTACATAGTACGAAGTTAGCAAAAATTACTTCCTTTGTATCCGAATTTGTACTCCTCAAATGAAATCTTACGAAGAACTAAAAGAGACCGCCGATTTTATTTGCGAATATGCAACTCTTCTAATGGGATCGGGGGTGCACACCTCCAGGGTAACCCGTAATTCCGTCAGACTGGCAGAGGCTCTGGAAGTTAAGGCAGAACTTACCCTTTTTCAGACCTCAATCATCCTGACAATAAAAGATAAAAGCGGTCGTCTGGATTACAGTGAAACCATAAACGTGCCGCAGCTTCCTGTCAATTTTGAGATCAATTCAGATCTCAGTGCGCTGAGCTGGGAAGCCTTTGACAATCATCTTACACTTTCCGAGGTAAAAGAAAAATACGCCCGTCTTATTGCCAGACCGGCAATAAATAAATGGCTGGTAAGAATTCTTATAAGCCTGGGGAATGCTTCTTTTTGTAAATTGTTCGGCGGAAACTGGATAGCCATGGTAATGGTCTTCGCAGCTACTTTTGCCGGGATAATTCTGAAACAGGAAATGCTCCACAGAAAGGTGAATGCTTACATTACCAATATCGCTTCTGCATTCGCTGCCTCGCTTATTGCCTCGGCCACCCTGCTTCTCGATGCTGTCAATGCCGAGGTGGCCATTGGTACCAGTATTTTGTTCCTTATCCCCGGGGTTCCGCTCCTGAACGGAATAATAGATATCGTCGAGGGACACACGCTTACAGGATTTTCCAGGCTCACAAATGCCCTGCTGCTTATACTTTGCCTTTCGGTAGGCCTGTCTTTTACAATCCTCCTTTTTAGAGATTATATACAATGGATTGGTTAGACATATTAAGCGACGGGTTCTTTGCGGCAATTGCCGCTATCGGATTTGGTGTTATCTCCCGCCCCCCTCTGCGGGCATTGCCTTCCATTGCTCTGCTTGCGGCTATAGGACATGCCATCCGGTTTTGCCTGATGAAATACGTTCAGCTCGATATTGCCACCTCGTCTTTTTTCGGTTCGCTTGTGATTGGGCTGGGCAGTCTTTACCTGGGTGGTAAACAGAAATGTCCTAATACTGTTCTTTTTATTCCGGCTCTTTTGCCCATGATCCCGGGAATGTATGCATACAGAACGGTATTCTCCCTGCTGAGCTTCCTGAATAACCTGTCCGATCTGGCCCTGAGAAGTGAATATATGATGAGTATGTTCTATAATGGGATCATTACCTGCAGTGTGGTTTTCATGCTGGCGGCAGGAGCTTCGGTTCCGATTTTTCTTTTTTCCGCAAAATCCTACTCACTAACACGGCCCGGGAGATCCTGACTGCCTGTGGACCCGAAACCGCCTGTACCTCTTTCGGTGGCATCCAGCACCTCTGCCTCTTCCCATTCTACCCTGGTAAACGCAGCCACGATCATCTGGGCTATCCGTTCTCCCGGTTCAATAGTAACCGGTTCACCGGACATATTTACAAGAATAATTTTCACCTCCCCGCGGTAATCGGCATCTATGGTGCCCGGACTGTTCAATACTCCAATGCCCTTTTTACTGGCCATTCCGCTGCGGGGACGTATCTGGGCCTCATAGCCCGGAGGCAATGCGATGAATATCCCCGTGGGAACAAGAACCCTCTCAAGGGGTTTGATAATCAATTCCGAGTCTACATTCGCCCGCATATCCATTCCGGCCGATAACAGGGTAGCATAAGACGGAAGAGGGTATGGTGAATGATTTACAATTTTTACCTTCATATCTGCAAAGGTACATAAAATAAAAACCGTAACTTTGTGTTCCTTTGCAAAACAGATCGTATTCAAAATCTATTGTTATATGAAACACAAAATTCTTATCCTTTTTTTTATGAGCGCTATTATTTTCGGATCATGCCAAAACAACCGGAAATCCAAAGTATCCGATGAGTCCGGCCAGCCGGCTGTTCCAGAGGCCCAGACACCCGCCCTGGCATTCGATCCGGCATCTCTTCCCGAAGAACCTGTTTTTGAATTGAAAACCTCAGAAGGCACCATGGTGATCAAACTATACAAAGACACGCCCCAACACCGGGATAACTTTGTGAAACTCGCCTCGGAACGTTATTATGATAACATTCTTTTCCACAGGGTGATCAAAGGCTTTATGATCCAGTGCGGCGACCCCCAATCCCGTGGTGCGGAGCCCAATGTACGTCTTGGATCTGGTGGACCCGGCTATACCGTGCCTGCGGAATTTGTGGCCACACTTAAGCATAAAAAAGGGGCCATTGCCGCTGCACGCACAGGAGATAGCGTAAATCCCCAGAAAGCTTCATCGGGCTCCCAGTTCTATATTGTTCAGAATGAAGAAACCTGCCGCCAGCTCGATGGCAGTTACACTGTTTTCGGGGAAGTGATCCAGGGAATCGAGATTATTGACAAAATTGCCGCGACCCCAACGGGAGCTGCAGACCGTCCGGTAAAAGATATCCGTATTATAAGCCTGTTACCCGTTCAGACTGAATAATCAATCCGTATCGTTTAGTGAGAAGCGTCATATACCGAATACCTCTTTTGCTGCTGCTTTTCGGCCTCATAGCCTGTGAAAAACAGCAAGTTCCAATCATTACCCCAAAACCGGGAACCGTATCGCTTTCGTTAAGTTGCCAGGGCGCAACAGTCATCGATTTCGAAACGGGCACGGAACTCTATGGAATGAGTTCATCCTATCCCATGGTACCGGCCAGCATGACCAAGGTGATGACCATGTATATCGTTTTTGACCGCATTGATAAAGGATTCCTTACACTCAACACAAAGATACCCGTCAGCGAATACGCTGCCATGCGTTCCGTTAACCCCGGAGAATCAAACGTACCGCTCAACGAAACGGAAACATACTCCGTAGATGAGCTTATCGCCGCCCTGTGTGTGGTATCGGGCAATGCCTGCGCCGTTGCACTGGGAGAATTTCTTTCCGGCGGAACGGAATCCGATTTTGCAGGAATTATGAATCATTACGCAGATTCTTTACAATTAACGGCTCATTATACCGATGCATCGGGGCTGTCAGACGGGAATTCCATTTCTCCCAAATCCATGGCGCTTCTGACAAGGGATTTTATACGGCGATTCCCCGTGATTCTCACTTATACGTCCATGACCGGTCTGAATTTCAGGGGAGAGAACTACTCTGCCACCAACGGACTATTGCCCGGAAAATCTTATGCCTATAATGGATGTGACGGATTTAAAACCGGGTATACCAATGCAGCCGGATTATGTATTACCGCAACGGCACAATTGGGCGGAAAACGGGTCATAGCCGTAGTAATGAAAGCTCCCACCTCGGTACTTCGTTACCGCGATGCAGCCACTCTTATGGATTATGGCTTAACTACACTGTTGAATCAATAGTATTCAGGGATTCATCCAGTCTGTAAACCGGCAGTCGAGAATGCGCCTTATGGCGTCCGAGGCTTCTTTGGCCGCCGTATGGACTCCGAACTCCATACATTTGGCATAGGCATTCAATGCATCGCCCCATCGTTCCGCGCTACGATACAACCCGCCCAGCTTATACCAGGCCCTCTGTTCGCGCTTTCCTTCCTCAGTAGCAACAAACTCCTCGAGCTCTTCAATAGTGTTAAGATAATCTATTCTTTCCATATGCTTTTTTCTCCCGGAATAAAATTACACAATTCCTGAAAATCCCATAAAAGCCATTGCAAGGATGCCGGCTGTGATCAACGCGATAGGAACGCCCCTGAAGGGCTTGGGAACGCCCTGAAGATCCATCTGCTCCCTCATGCCGGCAAAAATAATCAGAGCCACGGCAAAACCCACGGCCATTGAGGCTGTATACACAACGGCCTGAGGCAGGTTAAGCATTGCCGGCGTTCCTCCAAAAGTAAATTCTTTGGTAACCACTAAAATAGCAACCCCCAAAACAGCACAGTTGGTTGTGATGAGCGGAAGAAAAATACCCAGGGCCTGATAAAGGGCGGGAGAAATCTTCTTCAGAATGATCTCTACCATTTGAACCAAAGCGGCAATAACAAGAATAAAGGTAACCGTCTGCATAAATTCAATATGGAGCGGCACCAGAAGGTATTGTTGTGCAAGATAGGTCATAAGCGTGGCCAAGGTCATAACAAAGACAACGGCGGCGCCCATTCCCATGGCAGTGGACACTTTATTGGAAACACCCAAAAAGGGACATATCCCCAGGAATTGTGTTAAAACAATATTGTTAACAAAAACGGCAGAAATGATAATGATTACGTATTCCATATGCTATGCCTTTTTTGATTTGAATTTATTGAACAGTACCATAAGGTAGCCCAGTACAATGAAAGCACCGGGTGCCAGAATAAAGATCAGCATCCCGTCACCGGCTATGATTTTATGCCCGAAGAAAGATCCCGAGCCCAATAATTCACGCACGGCCCCAAGCACAGTCAGAGAAAGGGTAAATCCCAATCCGATTCCCAGCCCGTCAAGGAATGAATCAAAAACGGAATTTTTGCTGGCATAAGCCTCAGCCCTGCCCAGCACAATGCAGTTTACCACAATAAGCGGAATGAAAAGACCCAGCGTTTCGTACAACGCAGGCACGTAAGCCTGCATCACCAGCTGCACAACAGTCACAAATACGGCAATGACCACAACATATGCAGGGATACGGACTTTTTCAGGGATCATGCGTGCCATGGACGATATTACCATATTGGAAAGCATCAGCACAAAGGTAGTGGCCAGCCCCATGCCCATACCATTCATGGCAGAAGTGGTAGTTCCCAGAGTGGGACACATTCCCAGAACCAGAACGAACGTGGGGTTTTCTTTAATTATACCCTTCAGGATAAGTTTTATTTTATTCATGGTTCCCTCCTTTTTCCTTTGCATCCATAAAGGCAGTATAAGCAATATCCAGCACATCACAGAATGCACGCGAACTAATAGTCGCCGCAGTAATGGCATCCACATCGCCGCCGTCCTTCCTCACAGACAAAGAGAAAGTGGCGGGATTTTTACCTTCGAACTGGGTGCTGAAAAGGCTTTTGCGCGGATCGAGTTTATCGCCGAGACCGGGGGTCTCGGAATGTGAAATAATGGCCGTTCTGAAGATGGTCCCGTCAGGCAGGAATCCGACCATTACTTTTACAGGACCGCCGAACCCTTTGGAAGATACAGCCTCTACCGCCGAACCCACATATTGTCCTTCTGCCGTGGCCGGATAGATTGTTACCTTTTTCCCGCTTACCTCCCATTCATAAGATTCTTCGGCCGGCCTGTTATCGAAGGGCGGCAACACCTGTGCAATGGCATTGTTCACCTTTGCCTGCTGTGCTGTTGCAATGGGCTCGTAAGTCAGCAGGTATGCTCCGCCCATTACGGCAGATCCTCCAAAGCAAATTAGCAGCAGGGTAAGAAGCATATTTTTGAAATTTGATTCTTTAGCCACGGCTCACCTCCTTTTTATATGCTTTAGGTTTGAAATACGTATTTAAAAGCGGAACAATGGCATTCATAAACAAAATCGCAAAGGAGACCCCTTCCGGATACGAACCAAAAACCCTGATAAGAATTGTGATCACGCCAATTCCCACGCCATATATAACCATTCCTGCGGCAGACATGGGCGATGTAACATAATCGGTAGCCATAAAAACAGCACCAAAAAGCAATCCGCCGGTAAGCAATTGAAGTACCGGATCTGCATAATGCAGCGGATCGGTCAGCCAGAGCACACCGGAGAAGATAAAAGCAGACAAGATCACGGAAACCGGAATATGCGGACGTATAACCTTTCTTGCCAACAGGTAAACCAACCCGGCCAGAATTGCCAGGGCAGAAGCCTCGCCCAGCGATCCTCCTATCTTGCCAAACAACATTTCAAGATAAGAAAAATCGTGCAATTCACTTATCTGTTCCATTGTCATGCCACTGGCCAGTCCTTCTTTTATTATACCTAATGGTGTCGCGCCCGATACGGCATCGGCGGTTTTATAACCGAAACTGAAAAAACCGTTCTTTACAGTCCAGTTTGTCATTTGTACGGGAAATGAAATCAGCAGAAAAACACGTCCCACAAGAGCCGGGTTAAACAAATTATGGCCCAGCCCGCCAAATGTCATTTTTGCCACACCAATTGCGATAACAGCCCCAATCAGCACCATCCACCACGGAGAGGAAGCCGGCAGGTTAAGCGCAAGGATCACGCCCGTCACCACGGCCGAGAGATCCCCCAGCGTAGTTTTCCGGCGCATGAGAAAACGGGTAATCAGGAATTCAACAGACACACAGGTGGCAACAGATACAGACAGGACCAGGAGCGCCTCCAGTCCGGCAAAAGAAATACTCACCAGAACTGAAGGAATAAGGGCTATGATCACATCACGCATCAGTCGCCTGGTGGAATCCTTACTGTGAAGATGTGGAGCAGGAGAAATAAGTAATTGATCCATAAGTTATTTACGTTTATTCTTCAACGATGCGTTCTTTGCGATCCTCAACTGGTCCAGCAACGGAATATAAGCCGGACAGGAATACAGACAGCACCCGCATTCAATGCAATCAAAGATTCTGTTTTCATCCATTTCCTCTGCCCGTGAAGCCATAGCCAACCGGTAAAGCAGGTACGGTTCCAGCCCCATGGGACAGGCCTGTGCGCATTTTCCGCAGCGAATACAATTTTGTTCTTCCTTTCTGCGAGCCTGTTTTTCTGTAAGAAGCAGGAGCGCCGAGGTACTTTTCATTACCGGTCCTGCAGGCTCGGATACCGGTTTGCCCATCATCGGACCGCCGTTTACAATTTTGGTAAAAGCCGGAATAAGCTTTCCCTCGTGATCCATAGCACCCGAGGCAATGAGGAATTCCTGAACAGGGGTCCCAATCCTAAACCGGTAATTTTTCTGGATAGCCGGATCCTGAGAAGTGACCGTCAGAATATTTGATATCAGGGGTTTATTCTTCTGAACCGCTTCATATACTGCAAAAGCGGTTCCAACGTTCTGCACGACAGCACCCGTACTAATTGGGAGGGCGAAAGAAGGCACCCTGCGTTTCAGTACGGCATCTATCAGCTGTTTTTCACCTCCCTGCGGGTAACGTCTCTTCAGGGGTACAACCGTCCAACCCAGGTAATTTTCCACCAATTGCTGCATATAGCGGATGGCTTTAGGCTTATTATCTTCAATACCAATAATACCCCGCACGTCACCCAATGCCCTGCGCATAAGCTCCCCTCCAATAAGAACCTCCTGCCCGTGCTCAATCATCAGCCGGTAATCCGAGGTGAGATAAGGCTCACATTCCGTGCCGTTGAGGATAAGGTATTCAGCTTTAGACCCCGGAGGAGGGGAAAGTTTTACATGGGTGGGAAACGCAGCACCACCCAATCCGACAACGCCGGCAGCGGCAATTTTTGCTATTGTTTCGGCAGGAGACACTGTTATTTCATTCTTAATATCGGGACTGCGATCAATCCCGGGCATCCACTCATCTCCCGTAACATCAATAACAACGGTTAGGACTTTCTTCCCGAGAAAATCGGGATAAAGGGCCACATCCGCCACGGTGCCGCTAACGGATGAATGCACCCAGGCAGAAATAAATCCCCCCGGCTCTGCTATTGTCTGACCCACCTTTACAGTATCTCCTTTAGTCACAATAGGTTTGGCAGGAGCTCCCAGATGCTGGTTCATTGAAATAAAAACCCGCTTGGGGATAGGGAATTCCTCAACAGCCTGGTTCATGGAAAACTTGCTGTCATCGGGATGGATCCCCCCTACGGAAAACGTTCTACTCATTTTGTATAGATTCTTTTTTTAATGGGAAATTGACCTCCAGAATACAGTGGACGGGACACACCTCAACGCATTTACGGCACAAACGGCACTTGTTGAAGTCAATATATGCCAGATTATCCGTAACGGTAATGGCTTCGAAAGGACATGCCTTAACACATAATTTACACCCAATACAGCCGGCAGAACATACTTTGCGGGTATCAGCGCCCTTGTCCCTGCTGGCACAGGCCACGTAGACACGTCTGTTCTTGGGTCCTTTGGGTCGTAATTCCAAAATATTTTTTGGACACGCTTTTACACAGGCTCCGCAAGAAGTGCATTTTTCTTCATTAATACCCGGAAGACCGGTCACCGGATCCATTTTTATAGCATCAAATGCACAGGCGGCTACACAATCGCCCAGACCGAGACAGCCATACGAACAACCTGTGTCACTGCCGTACACGCTATCCATAACTTTACAGCTTTTGCTGCCGTCATAGATGTTTACGCGCGTACGCTTGTCACAGGATCCGCCGCATCGAAGCACAGCCACCATGGGCGCCTGCTCAGACACCTGCTTGCCCAGAACGATCGCCACCTGTTGCATAACGGCGTTCCCTCCGACAGGGCAAAAGCACTTCTCCAGTGTTTCTGAGTTAACACATAATTCCGCGAAATTACGGCAACCGGCAGATCCGCAGGCCCCGCAATTGGCACCGGGCAAAACAGCCGCAACCTGATCAATCCGGGGGTCTTCAGTAACTTTGAATCTTTGAGCTACAAAATAGAGCACTACAGCCAATATTGCGCCTAAAAGACTAAGGGTCAATATTGTGTAAAGTAAAATAGAAGTCATTATGGATGCTATCTTTAAACAAATATAGAACAAAATAATAGATTGTTATCCCCGTTATTACCAGAATTCCCGTTAACCATTCAGGGGCACCCAGCCAGACACAAAGACCTGTGACAAGTCCCAAAAGCAGGCTGGGAACAACCATCGCCAGCCATACAGCCTTGAATCCCATACGGGTACGCATAATAATATATACTTCCTGTCCTATATAAGGATTCCATCCCGACGGTTTTTTTAACCGGGTAATTTCCTTACGCTTTTTTTCGCTCATTGAACAGAAGCCTTTTGCATGGCATCCGGCACAGGCAGATTCGCTGATAATCTCGGCCTTCAAAGGGTCAATACAGGTAATAATCCCTCTGTGTCTGATCTCCGAATGACTGCCCATGTACTATTTAATTTTGCTGGTCAAAGGAAAACGAAGATTTTCGTAAGTGCCCAGACGCCCGGTAACACGTCCAATAACCACGGGCGATTCAAGATATAAGGGAATACGGTTGCGGTCGTCGCTTAACCAGAACAACATATCTTCCTTGCCGTCAAACACAACTCCTGCAACAGTCTGGGCTGCAAATTTAAGACATCTGAACGTCCCCGCACCGGGAATCTTTATTTCTGATTTTCCTTCGTACCTGAGATATAGCTCAAAGATTTCCTCGTCAATGGCAAAAGATATGGGATATATATCGCCGGGCTTCATAGAAGAAAAATCCATCGTGCGGAGAAAATAGACAAGAGACATGAAATCAAAAGTACAAATACGGCCGGGAAGTAAAGTGTCCTGAACCGATCCGTCTTTTCGTACTATCTTTGCTTCAATTGTATAATCGGGCCGGTAGTTATAGTAATTCTGTATGCTGTATTTTCCTTCGTGAATGTCACGCATGAAATAGTAAGGCCTTATATTTTTTTTACTAAACCGGCTTTCGTAATAGTCATCTACTTTAAAAAAGGTATTAAAGAATCTGGCCGTCTGGATACGGGCCCGGGCGGTGAACTGCGGTTGCGATCCGTTTATTCCGTCGGACAGACTGAGGGTAATGGTCCCAACATCGGTATTGACAACACCCCATTTGTAGCTGGCTACAATGGTCAGTTTTTCTCCGGCGTGAAAAGGAAGTTCGGATGGAGAAATATTCCTGACATCCAGACACTGCTTAGGATCATCCTGCGCGGTGCAGATTCCCGGATACAAAAGAGAGATCAGAAAAATAATCTTTATTTTAGAAAGCATTGAAATTATCGTTCAATTCGTTCATGTCATTCATACGTGATGAATAGGTGGTTGATTCATCCTGAGAGAACTCGGGTTCGCCTCCTTCGTTGATATCCAGGAAACGGATCTCCTCGCTGCGGAACTGCATCTGGAAATCACCCACGGCGCCGTTCCGGTGCTTGGCAAGGATCACTTCTGCAATCCCTTCCAGGGAGCGCCCGTTTTCATCTTCCTTAATACCGTAATATTCCGGACGGAAAAGGAATATAACGATATCGGCGTCCTGCTCAATAGCGCCCGATTCGCGCAAGTCACTTAACTGAGGACGACGGCTTCCCCCGCGGGTTTCGGCCGAGCGGTTCATTTGTGATAAAGCAATAATGGGAACATTCAGCTCTTTGGCAATAGCTTTGAGTGAACGCGAAATGGCAGCCACTTCCTGCTCGCGCATGCCCCTGAGTTCAGGGGGACCGGACATAAGCTGCATATAGTCTATTATAATCAGTTTGACTCCTTTACCGGAAACGAGTCTCCTGGCCTTGGCACGAAATTCAAAAATGGAAAGAGACGGGGTATCGTCAATATACAGAGGAGCCTTGGTCAGGTTAATGATACGCTGGTTCAGCTGTTCCCATTCAAAACTTTTTAACTTCTTTCCTCCCCGGATTTTTTCAGAAGACAAGCCGGTTTCGCTTACCAACAATCGTTTTACCAGCTGGGCATCGGGCATTTCAAGTGAGAAAAAGGCAACCGGTATATGGTGTGTTACTGTCATATTACGTGCCATTGTGAGAACAAAGGCTGTTTTTCCCATGGAAGGACGAGCCGCAATAACTATAAGGTCTGCTTTCTGCCAGCCGAGGGTTTTCCGGTCCAGAGAAGTAAAACCGGATGGAAGTCCGCTCAGACCGTCCTCGCGCGACTGCACGTCGGCCAACTCGTCCAGAACTTCCCCAAGGATACTGTGCACGGGCCTTGTATCCCGCCTCAGGTTCATCTCCCCGAGATCGAAAAGTTTTTGTTGCGAAGCATTCAACAGTTCATCGGCCGGAATGGTGTCGTCAAAAGCATCGCGCAGAATGCCGTAAGAGGTGGAAATCAATTCGCGCTGTATAAATTTTTGAGTCAACACCTTGGCATGATATTCAAGGTGAGAGGCGGCGGCGACTCTCATAGTAAGCTGACTCAGATAATAAGGACCTCCTACATTATCCAGTTCGTCTTCTTTTTTCAGCTCTTCGGCTACCGTGTATAAGTCCACAGGATCGTGCCGCGAAACAAGAGCCATGATGGCGGCAAATATTTTACGATTGCTTTCTTTATAAAAGAATTCCGGCTTTACCGTCCCCACAATATCAAGAGAAGCATTCGGTTCCAGCAGCAGCGCTCCCAAAACAGCTTCCTCCATATCGAGGGCCTGTGGAGGCACTTTACCTATATCCAGGCCGACCATTTCTACCTGGGCATTGTCTTTAGCCTTTGAATTCTGATTATAGGCTACACGTTTTGCCATATAAACTCCTTTTTATTTCAACCTGTCAAGCGCATTGAGCACCTTCCGGCAGGTATATTCCAGTTCCTGCATACTAATGCATAACGGGGGTGATATTCTGAAAGCCGTGTCACAATATAGAAACCAGTCGGAAAGAACCCCTTCTTCCAGCAGCAGGCTTATCATCTGCTGCAACGAATCGGCAGAGCCCAGCTCAACAGCCAGCAAAAGACCTTCGCCCCTGATCTCTTTCACCCGGGGATGTGCCCTTATCACCTGCCGCACATAAGATGCCTTCTCTCCGGCCTGTTCTATCCACGGTTCCTGCAACAATACTTTCAAAGAAGCTAACCCGGCGGCACAACAGACCGGATGTCCCCCAAACGTGGTAATATGTCCCAACACCGGATTGTTTTGCCATGCATTCATCAACTCAGGGTTACAGGCAAGGGCTCCGAGCGGCATTCCGCCTCCAAGTGCCTTGGCCAGTGTGACAATATCCGGCACTACACCATATTTCTCCATGGCAAACAAGGTTCCCAGGCGTCCGAATCCGGTTTGGACCTCGTCAAATATAAGTAAAGTTCCCGTATCTGCGCACCGTTTTCTTAGCGCCGGGAGAAATCCCGGAGCAGGCGTTATCACTCCTGCTTCTGCCTGCAAAGGTTCGGCGATTACACAGGCGAAAGTGCCGTCAATCTTATTCAGGTCCTTAAAATTATTAAATTCCAACGCAGTGATACCGGGTAAAAGAGGCCGGAAAGCCTGCCTGAAGTCTTCGTTCCCCATGACACTGAGCGTCCCGTGCGTACTGCCGTGATAAGCATTCCTGAAACAGGCAATTTGACCCCGGCCGGTCACGCGTTTAGCCAGTTTCAATGCTGCTTCATTGGCTTCGGAACCGGAATTCACAAAATATACAGAAGACATCCCTCGGGGCAGATTTTCGGCCAGAAGAGAAGCCAGTTGCACCTGGGGACGCTGAATTATTTCTCCGTATACCATCAGATGGGTATAGGCATCGGCCTGCTCCTTAATGGCACGGATGACTTCAGGTCTGGCGTGGCCTACGTTACTCACAGAAACGCCCGAGATCAGGTCTACATATTGTTTCCCGCCGGGAGAAAGAAGAAACACCCCCTCCGCTTTCTGTATTTCAATACCTAATGGAGAGGGGGAGGTTTGCCCTACATGGGCGAAAAATTGTTCCCGTATGGTGGGTTTATTCTTCAAATGCCGAATCTACCAAAATTCTGCCACAATATTCACAAACAATAATTTTCTTGCTCATCTGGATATCCAGTTGACGCTGAGGAGGAATTTTGTTAAAACAGCCGCCGCAGGCATCGCGTTTGACGGTAACAACAGCCAATCCGTTGCGGGCATTGCTTCTTACCTTGTGGTAAGCAGAAAGAATGCGGGCATCTATCTGGCTTTGGATCTGATCCACTTTCTTTAGCAGCTCCTCTTCTTCCTTCGAAGTCTCCAGAACAATATTATCCAGTTCTTTCTTCTTCATTTCAAGGTCTTTCTTACGCTCTTCCAGCCGTTCTTTTGTGCCTTCCAATGAATCTTTCCTGTCTTTTAAAAGCAATGAAAATTCACGAATGTATTTTTCTGCCAGCTCGGCATCGAGTTTCTGGTTCTCAATCTCTTTAGATATAGAATCAAACTCACGACTGTTTTTTACATTTGCCTGCTGGGCCTCATACTTCGCAACCATGGAACGGGCGTTATCGGCATCAATCCTGCGAAAAGCAATATCTTTTTCAATATCGCGTATCTCCCGCTGGAAATTTTCTATTCTGGTTCCCAGTCCTTTTATATCGTCTTCCAGATCTTGTACTTCAAGAGGAAGTTCCCCTCTCAGAAGATGAATTCTGTCTATCTGGGAATCAGTCGCCTGCAAGTGATAAAGAAGACGGAGCTTTTCTTCCATTGACAAACCGCCTTCCAAATCCGCTTTTTGTAATGCGGTAAATGATCCGGCTTCTGTTGCTGCGGTTTTTGTCGTTTTCTTTGCCATAATAATTATTTGATTTTTAATATATTCGGATGGGATTTGTGTTTTTGTGGGCAATGCGGACGGCAAAGGTAGGGAATTTTTTTCTAAGCACATTGTTAAAATATGTCAACACACCCACTTCAGATTCATAATGACCTATATCTATGAGCATCATACGTGGTTCTACATCAAAATACTGATGATAGGAAAAATCGCCGCTAATATAAACCTGGGCTCCGCTTTCCAACGCACGGGAAATAAGCGAACCTCCGCTGCCCCCGCACACAGCCACCCTCCGGACAGAGGAGATGAATGGTTCCGAACCTTTAAAATGTGAAATAGAAAAAACACTTTTTATCCATTCAAAATAATGTACGGTATTCATTTCCTGTTGCGTATCTCCCACAAGACCCATTCCGCAGGGTACGCCCCGGTGCGTTTCACTTTCACCGGCCAGAATAGACAGATTCTGAAGCCCGAGGGCTTCCGCCATAGCTCCGCTGACCCCGTCCATAACCTTATCTGCATTCGTGTGCACGCTGTAAATCACCATATGGTTGCGTAATGCAGCCGCTATGGTACGTTCTGTGGGAGTGACATCGCAAAGCTGTTTAAT
>Ga0116172_10000571_pt1 | contig 37219 bp, 33 predicted proteins | sample AD_UKC083_MetaG_FD_89799 | JGI IMG/M metagenome (GOLD analysis project Ga0116172, IMG submission 89799) | Active sludge microbial communities of municipal wastewater-treating anaerobic digesters from USA - AD_UKC083_MetaG | ecosystem: Engineered > Bioreactor > Anaerobic > Digestate | place: USA... | reverse complement strand
TTTGGCTATTGGAAATTATCCCGCAAAACGGAGGATAGAATAACCCAAAGGTTATTCTATCCGGGTTGATAACATGTGTTTCGCCAGTTGCACTTCGTAAGCGCTTCCGATATAGATCGGCGACAGCTGATTGATCGTTTCCACCTTCACCGAAAGGATATCCTGATCGCCGTCGATGGCGAGGCCTCCGGCCTGTTCCATGATGAAGGCCATCGGTTGCAATTCAAACAGTAACCGCAGCTTGCCTTTCGGCGATTTTTTCAAGGCCGGATACGTGAATAATCCTCCTTTTTTAATCAGAACCTGATTGATGTCCGGAACGAAACCGCCGCTGTAACGGAGTTTGTAGCCGTCGTTTTCCAGTTTATCAATAAACTGAAGATGCGCCGGATTCCAGTCCCGGCGCAGGCCGCCCGGTGAAAATATCGAACCTTTTTCCTTCAGTTTGATATTTTCCTGAGACAGGACATACTCTCCCTCGCGATTAAGGACGAATTCATGCGCGCCCTTGCCTGCCGAATAAATCATCGTAATCAAAGGACCGTAAGTAATGTACAGAGCAGCCACCATGGTATTTCGCCCGCAATCCAGTACCGATTCCTTGTGAATGCCGATAATGGTTCCGATCGCCAGATTGGTGTCCACCAGGGATGAGCCGTCGAGCGGATCAGCCGTCACAATGTATTTTTCCTGACCGGAACCTATTTTTACGATGTCCTCCAGTTCTTCCGAAGCATACTCGCGCACGAAACCGGAAAATTCCAGCTGATTTTTCAGTATCTCATCAGAGGCACGGTCCAGGGCCATCTGTTCCTCGCCGTAAATATTTTTCAATCCGGCAAGCTTTCGGTTGGATTCATGAATTTTCGCGGATATATATTTTCCGACAACGGCAATCTGCCAGATGAGACGTCTTAATTCCACCTCCACACCGGCTATCCACATATGCCTTCTCAAATCAACTATGTTTTTTGTGTAATCGCCAATTCCTTCTCCCATAATCACCTCCACATTAGTTAAAAAGCCTGACTGCGCGGGCACGTTTTGCCAGTATGAATTACTGGCTTTATTGATTAACATTCTTTGAGTTTACTTGCAAATATTTAAGGTATAATCATTAAATAAATTTCACCCATCACAGTAATAATCACTTGATATATTTCAATAATTTCAAAAGATGCGTCATTTTATCCTTACCGGTACGTTTTTAAAATTTATGAACCGGGAGAACGTTTTTTGTCGCGCGTCAGCTTAAATATTGACTTTGACCTTTCCTTGCGTTATGACTGCGCCCTCTTTATTTTTCATGATCGAACATGATCCAGGAGGTTTCTGTGATTTCATCAAAATCGTATAAAATCGCCGTCGTTCCCGGTGACGGCACAGGTCCGGAAGTTGTTGCCGAAGGGTTGAAAGTCCTTCAGGCCGTGGCTGCATCCGAATCGATAAAATATGAGCTCGTCCATTACAATCTGGGCGGCGAACGTTATAAAAAGACAGGTGAAATTCTGCCCGATTCCGTTCTGGAGGAATTTAAAAAGTTTGACGCCATTTATCTGGGCGCCATCGGCCATCCGGATATCAAGCCGGGCATTCTGGAAAAAGGAATTCTCCTGCGGATGCGTTTCGAGCTCGACCAGTACATCAATCTGCGGCCTGTCAAACTTTATCCTAACGTTCCCTGTCCCCTGAAAGACAAGGGCCCGCAGGACATCGATTTCGTCGTCGTCCGGGAAAATACGGAAGGCCTTTACACGGGCGGCGGGGGATTTCTTAAGAAAGGCACCGCTGATGAAGTGGCCATCCAGGAATCGATCAACACCCGGAAAGGCGTGGAACGCTGTCTGCGCTATGCCTTTCAATACACCGCCAAAAGAAACAAGGCGAACAAATTAACCCTGTGCGGCAAGACGAACGTTCTGACGTATGCCTTTGATCTCTGGGAAAGAGCCTTCAATGAGCTGTCGAAAGACTATCCCCAAATAAAAACCGATTACGTCAATGTGGACGCGACCTGCATGTGGATGGTAAAAAATCCTGAATGGTTTGACGTCATTGTAACCGATAACATGTTCGGAGACATCATTACCGACCTGGGCGCCATGGTTCAGGGCGGCATGGGCATCGCGGCGGGAGGCAACATCAATCCCGAGGGTGTCTCCATGTTTGAGCCCATCGGCGGTTCCGCGCCAAAATATACCGGGAAAAATATTATCAACCCCCTGGCAGCGATCTGCGCGGGAGGAATGATGCTGGAAACCCTGGGCGAGGACAAGGCAGCCGACAGAATGGAAGCTGCGGTGGTTAAACTGCTGGAAAGCGGAAAACTCAAGAGCCTCGATGCCGGCAAGATGGGCCTGTCCACCAGCGGAATCGGCGACTGGCTGGCGGCCAACGTGTAATCCGGCAAAGGCAACAACGCGACGCCGTTCCACCGCCGCAGGGTCGTTGGTTTAAGCGTGCAATCAATAAACCGACCAAGCGTTTTTTCTACTTGTTTGTTCTCCCTGAATTCAAGCCCCTCAGTCGTATGCCGGCGGATCACTGCCGGTTCCCGCGGTTAAAAATAATGATGTCATGATCATCGTCATCCGGAATGCTCTGCCCTGCGATTCCGTCGGCTCCGTATTTTATTGAGCCCGTTTTTTGAATCCACGAAACGATTGTGGTTTCCTTAAAAAAATTTTTCAGCCCTTGCAATTTTACCTTAACATTGCTATCAAAATGCTTCAAATGCTTGAGGTGTATCGTATTAGATCTGTAATGAATACGCATGAACATACTGAATCACGCTTATGAATAATATTTACATTTTCATCTTTGTCTTTGTTCTTTCCGTCGCGGTAATCATCAGTTTCATCTACACCATGTGGCGCATGAACCGGGACGAGCAGAAGTTGCTCAGTATTATTCACGGCTCCCCTATTCCTACTTTCGTTATATCCAAAAATCACAAAGTCACTTACTGGAACAGGGCTCTGCAGGCGGCCAGCAACATCAAGCCCAGCGAAGTTCTCGGCACGGATCAGCACTGGCGCGCTTTTTACACGTCGCCGCGTCCCTGCCTGGCGGATCTGATTCTGGATGGGAAAACCGCCATGATTGCCGAACTGTATCCCGACCGATGGAGCCGATCCAAACTGCTGGAAAACGCTTATGAGGTGACGCAGTTTTATCCTGATATGGGTGAAAAGGGAAAATGGTTTCGCATAACGTCAGCAGGCCTGAAAGACTCCAGAGGAAATTTATTCGGCGTTATGGAGACACTGGAGGATATCACCGAGCAGAAACTCGCGCAGGATGAACTGCTCCAGCGGACCAAGCTGGAATCGCTGGGAACGTTTGCCGACGGCGTCGCCAAGGATTTTGACAGCCTGTTGACCGCGATCCTGCGCAATGTTTTTCTGGCCAAAATATCCGCCAGCGACGAAGATAAGATGCTCGAAAACGGCCTTGCGGTAGCCGAACGCGCCGGCCTGAAAGCCAAGGAACTGGCTCATCGCCTCATTACCTTTGCTCAGGGCGGTTATCCGGTTCGTAAACTGGAAACACTGGACCCTATCTTGCGGGAATCGGCTGGAAATGTTTTTAAATATTCAAACATCAACTGTAATATTTCCATTGCGGAAGATCTCTGGCCCTGCGAGATTGATGGAACGCAGATTAAACAGGTCATCGAAAATGTTCTGATCAACGCCCGGGAGGCAATGCCCAACGGCGGCAGTGTCCAGATTACTACGGAAAATACAACCACCGGAACCAACATAAGATCGCTGGGACAGGGCAATTACGTCAGAATTATTATCAGAGATAACGGCATGGGGATACCCCGGGAAAATCTTCCCCGGATTTTTGATCCTTATTTTACAACAAAAAAGACCAAAGAACATGGCGGAATCGGTCTGGGACTGGCCATCTGCGACTCCATTATCAAATATCATAACGGATTGATCACTGTCGAATCTGTGGTGAATTCCGGAACAACGTTTTCCATCTACCTTCCTGCAAAAACAACAAACGGCTCTTAGCGTAAATTATTTTCTGATAAATTTTCAAAATAATCATGCATCCACGCGGCGGGAAGCATCACCGGCTTGTCTCATATTTCCTTAATTTCGCGCGTAGGGTTTTTCTGGTGATTCCCAGGCGGCGCGCCGTTTCACTTTTATTGCCTCCACAATCAGCCAGCGCAGCCAGAATATTTTTTTTCTCCATGCTTTCGAGGGACAAACTCCGCGTTGCTTCTCCCTGTTCTGAAACACCGGCGCCCGGATTATTTTTCTCCATGATCAGCGCCATATCTCCGGCATCCAACACATCCGTGCGCGCAAGGACGACCGATCGTTCCACGGCGTTCATCAGTTCCCGTATGTTTCCCGGCCAGTGATAGGCTAAAAGCTTTTCCATCGCCCCCGGGGTGAACGCGTTGATGACCTTTTTATTGCGATCGGCAAACACCTGAAGAAAATGCTGCGCCAGAATCGGAATATCCTCTTTTCTTGCCCGCAGAGGCGGTACATGCAGGGAAACAACGTTTAAACGATAAAATAAATCCTCGCGAAAGTTCCCGCTCCGAATTTCTGCCTGCAAATCTTTGTTGGAAGCGGCAATGACCCGAACGTCTACTTTTATCTCTTCGGAACCGCCCACCCGTGTTATCTCCCGTTCCTGCAAAACACGCAAAAGCTTTACCTGCATCGCTTTGGACATCTCGCTGACTTCATCCAGAAATAAGCTGCCGCCATGAGCCTGAACGAATTTCCCCTCCCGGCGGCGCTCCGCTCCGGTAAAGGCCCCCTTCTCGTGCCCGAACAGCTCCGACTCTAAAAGCGTCTCCGTCAGCGCTGAACAGTTGATTTTGATAAACGACGCATCGTTGCGCCGGCTGTTATAATGTATCGCGTTGGCAATCAATTCCTTGCCGGTGCCCGATTCGCCGGTAATTAAAACCGTCGCTTCCGTCTGCGCAACCAGCGCTATGGTTTCCAGAAGCTTAACCATGGCCGCGCTCTGACCGATCAGATTCTGACGGTTAAACTTCTCATCCAGACGGTCTCTTAAATATTCATTCTCCTTCTTCAGCCGGTTATGTTCCGTCGCCCGTTCAATGGATATTTTCAGCTCATCAAAATCCAGCGGTTTGGTCAGATAATCATAAGCCCCTTTTTTCAGTGCACTGACCGCCGTTTCCACGGAAGCATATGCCGTCATAATAATCACCGGAGTTTCAGGGTTGACTATTTTAATCTGCTCCAGGGCTTCAATCCCGGAAACATTCAGCATACAGATGTCCATAATAATCAAATCGAAAGGCATCTGCCGGACTGCTTCGACCGCAACATGACCGTCATCAGCTTCATTGACTCGATAACCCCAGTCACTCAAATGTTTTTTGAGCATCATTCGATGAACGGAATCATCATCAACAACCAGCACAGCTTTTTCAGTGATCATGATTATTGCCCCTGGTGTTTTGGTTATTCATCAATTATGAAAGATAAAGAGATATCCATTACCTATCTTTTAAGGAACAAAACTATCCGGGTAAATAGTATCCACGTGGATACTAAAGTGGGTACGTAAATTGGATACATATTATCCACAGTGTTTTATTAAACGCAATATATTTTTACATATATTATTATAATACCTGTAATTTCAATATTTTATAAAAACAATAATTAATGGCACGCCAATTGCTTTATATTATGGATGACGCAAAGTGAGAAACCCTTTCAAAATCTTCTCCTAGGTTTCAACTCTTGAAAAAAGCGGGAGGCCTGACGGCCTCCCGCTTTTGTTTTCCCTGATAAACGATGAACAGACTTTTGAAAACAAAGTTTTTTAAGATAAATACCCAGAGTGGTTGACGGACTTTACTAATCAAAGGACGGCTGAACTGCCGAACCATTTCGCTGTTAAAACTCTTTCGCTTAATCAGAAACCTTATTTTTTAGCTCATTCAATTTATTGAGCGCTTCCAGCGGGGTCAGGACACGAATATCGGTATTCTTCAGCTCTTCTATCACGTCCTGTTCCTTCCTCGTCAGAGCAACCGCGCTCCCCTTGCGGGTAAAGAGACTCAATTGCGGATTAGCGTTCTTGCCTTCACGGGTTCCCCGGACAATGCGGGGCATCCCGATTTCGTCAAATTCCCCTTTTTCCAGGTTCCGCAATATTTCCTTCGCGCGTGCGATGACTTCTCCGGGCACGCCGGCAATGCGCGCCACTTCAATGCCATAACTGCGGCTGGTCCCGCCCTCCATGATCTTACGCAGAAAAATTATTTTTTCGCCCCATTCCTTCACGGCGATGTTGTAATTTTTCACCCCGGGTTTCGTTACCACGAGATCCGTCAGTTGATGATAATGCGTGGCAAAGAGAGAGCGGACGCCGCGTCCCTGAAGATCATGAATATATTCGGCAACCGCCCAGGCAATGCTCAATCCGTCGAAGGTGGAAGTTCCGCGCCCGACTTCATCGATGATAACCAGAGAGCGGGATGTCGCTTTTTTTAAAATTTCCGCCGTCTCCGTCATTTCTACCATAAAGGTACTCTGGCCTTTGGCCAGATTGTCGGAAGCGCCAATGCGGGTAAACAGCTTATCAACGATGCCGATCTTCGCTTTCGCCGCCGGCACGAAACTTCCCATCTGGGCAAGCAGGACAATCAAGGCCACTTGTCTGATATACGTGGACTTGCCCGCCATATTCGGTCCGGTAATGACGAGCAGTTTATTATGATACAAATCCATCAGACAGTCGTTCGGCACAAATCCTTCGTTTTTCAAAGCCGACTCTACAACGGGATGGCGTCCATCCTTAATGTCGATGGTGTCTTCGTCATCGATTTCCGGGCAGATGTAATGATATTTTTCGGCCACTTCCGACAGCGCGGCCAGCGCGTCGAGATCAGCAATCAGATGTGAATTCTTTTGAATCTCCGCGATATGCCGGTCAAGTCCGTCACGCAGGGCGATAAAAAGATCCTGTTCTCTCTTTTTGATTCTTTCCTCCGCGTTCAGAACCGTCTGTTCGAATTCTTTCAATGCCTGATTAATGTATCGCTCCGCGTTGACCAGGGTCTGTTTTCTGATATAAGAGTCGGGAACCAGAGCGGCGTTGGCTTTGGTGACTTCGATGTAATAACCGAACACATTGTTAAAGCCCACTTTCAGAGAATTGATGCCTGTCTTTTTGCGCTCTTCCGCTTCCAGAGATGCAATCCATTGTTTGCCGTCGCGGCTGATCAATCGCAGCTTATCCAGTTCCTCATCATATCCCGGGGCGATGAATCCGCCGTCCTGTATTTTGGGCGGCGGATTGTCCATGATCGCGCGGGAAATCACATCCACAACGCCGGACATCTCCGTGATTTGCGAACATATGGCGCAAATGGCTGGCGCCGTGCAATCGTTGAGCAAAGATTTAAGCTCCGGAACGGCAAGAAGAGAATTTTTCAACGCCACCAGATCACGGGGATTGGCTACCCGGAGCGACACTCTTCCGGCCAGCCTTTCCAGATCATAAATACACGACAAGGTCTTGCGCAGATTCGTTCGCCGGATGTGATCATCTTTCAGTTCACCCACCGCGGCCAGCCTGGTTTTAATTTTTTCCGCATCCACCAGCGGATAGCTCATCCACCAGCGCAGACGGCGCGTCCCCATCGGCGTTTGTGTTTCACTGAAAAGCGAAAAAAGCGATCCGGCCGTGGTATTGTTTTGAATCGACGTGAAGATTTCCAAATTGCGGCGGGCGGTATCATCCAGCAGGAGAAATTTTTCCGTGGAATACCACTTGATTTCGCTGATGTGCTGCGGATTAATCTTTTGCGTTTCGTTAACGTACTTTAATATTGCGCCGGATGCCTTCATCGCCGCCGGACGTTCTCTAATGCCGCACGCCTCCAGATCCTCCGTTGAAAAAATCCGCTGCAGAGCATCCCCGGCCTGACCGGTGAGAAAATAATCTTCGTCCAAAGCGTTGATGCGCAATTGAGGCATCTGTGCTTCAATGCTGTTGAGCAAAATTTTGTCGGGGAAATTTCGCGGCAGGATCAATTCCTTAAAGTCCAGGCCGGAAATCGCCGTAAAAAAATAATCGCGGTCGGTGAAGTCACTGACCTGGAATTCACCGGTTGAAATATCCAGAAAGGCCAGCCCCAGAGTGTGCTTTTCAGCGCAGAGGCAGGCCAGATAATTATTTTCACCCGGCGCCAGATTTTCTTCATCCACAATCAGTCCCGGAGTAATGATCCGGATAACCTCCCGTTTGACGATCCCCTTGGCCTGTTTGGGATCTTCGACCTGCTCGCATATCGCCACCTTAAATCCCTTTTCCACAAGCTTGGTGATGTAGGCGGATGCGGCATGATATGGAAAGCCGCAAAGCGGCACGCTGTCCTCTTTTCCTTTATTGCGCGACGTGAGCGTAATTTCCAGAACGGGTGCGGCCGTCACCGCGTCTTCAAAGAACATCTCGTAAAAATCACCCATCCGGTAGAGCAAAATACAATCGGGATGCTGTTCTTTGATTTTGACATACTGTTTCATCGCCGGAGTCAAATCAAGCGTCGCGTCTACCGCCATTTACCGTCGTCCCCTTTCCGCAGATCAATGTAGTTGGGATCGTCCGTCTTTACAATTTTATGCGAGGTGATGAATGAAGTGGCCAGCCAGCTGACAATGCTGATAATCAACGAACCGAAAAACGCGGAAAAAAAGCTTTTAATCTCAAATCCCGACACAAAATAAGCGACCAGTTCCAGCAAAAAAGCGTTGATGAAAAAATAAAACACTCCCAGCGTCAGAATGCTCAACGGCAGCGTCAGGATCACCACAACCGGTCTGATAAAAACGTTGATCAGGCCCAGGACGCAGGCGGCAATGACGGCGGTGGAAAGTTTATCGACTTCGATCCCCGGCACAAACTGCGAAGCCAGCAGAATCGCTACTGTGATGATCAGCCATCGTGTTATAACCATAAGCATATCATGAACCATCGATCTCTGAAATCAGGCAACGTGTTCCATCCTTTTTCACGGAGCGTCTATTGCTCCGCATTCACCATCTTTTCCGATTTGAGAAAAATCCAGGAAACGTTAAAACCGCTCATGATGGAAATTTCCCGCTTCACCAGCGGACTGTCTTCAAAAGAAGCTCCCTGAAGAAAATCAGCACTGACAAAAGCATGAAAGATAAATTGTTTATAGGACTTGCTCAAGCCGACCGTAACTGTTGTTCCGCTGTATCCGCCGTCAGCGCGATACGCGGGACGAGTCACTCTGGCATCACGGGGTTCCACTTCATAAAAATACTCGTGATAACCGCTGTCGGCAAACATCGGTCCGGCGGAAACGCCCAGATTTAAACCGGTGCGGGGAATCAGGTCATCCTTCACGACATTGATCCGTGGACTGAAAACCCATCCCTCGTGACGCACGGAAGAAAAATCCGTCGAAAAGAAAGCGCGGGCGGGCAGCGTGAGATCCATGCTGGCTTTGTATTGTTTTTGTTCCCACAGTTTAATCTTCAAGGCCGGCCCCAATTCAAACGTCGGATCCAGATCATCCATCCCCTCGCGGGCGGAGTTGTCGTCACTGTTTACCGGCACAGAACCGAAAATACTGAAATCCAGCAAGACCCTGTCTGTTTTAAAAATTTGTCCGGTAATCCGGTTCTCGTCTATTTTTAAAATATCGCCGCGATAAACGGCATAAGGATACGGCAGAAGATACATCCGGTCTTCATCCGAACCGCGGTAATCAGGCATCTGAATCAGGGCCATCCCCACGCCTATTTCCCACAGCGGTTTTTCTTCACAAACAGCTCTTTCGGGCAATAAAAAACCGAAAATCAACAATAGAACTGTGATGGTATTACGAATACGCACGTATTTACCTTATCCATAAGATGCTGCCCGGCCAATGTTCCGGGCGGCTGTTCAATGCCGCAATCTCCCTCAAAAAATATTTTCATCCCTGAAACGGCACAAACATTTTCGCCTTGGCGCCGCAGACCGGACATTCCTCCGGTAAAACACCGTCAGCGACATATCCGCAAATTTTACAGACAAAATAATCGGTTTCCCGTTCTTCCATAAAATGGCTCATGGCCTGTTTGTAGAGTTTGGCGTGCGTTTCTTCCACATCTTTGCTTTGGCTGAAATGCAGGACGGCCTCTTTGTTGCCTTCAGCTTCAGCCAGCTTCACAAACTGATCGTAGGCGACATCGGCAACCTGTGTTTCCGATTCGAAGCTGGCGGCCAGATTTTCCTCCGTGCTCTTTATTTCTTTGAGCACTTTCAACGCTCTGGCGCCGTGAATCTCTTCCGAAAAAGCAATGACTCGAAAGAGTTTTGCCATTTGTTTGTACCCTTCATCTTCGGCTTTTTGCGCATACACTTTGAGCCGCAAAGCAGCTTTGGCTTCACCGGTATAAGCCTGACTCAACGCTTCCTTGATTTTGTCCATGATTGTTACCCTTTTCTTTCCAATCTCAAATTAACGACCATTATGGTGACCATCCAAGAGATGGCTTTTTAAAAGCCGCAGGCAAGGCATGCAAGTCTCAGGAAGTGAGACGTACTTTATAGCGTACGTTGCAGCGACGAGAGATGCAGCACAACGCAGCATCCGATCTTCTTACGAGGTCATTACAATTACTCGGGAGAAAATTCACTCTTCGCCGCGCCGCACACCGGACAGACCCAGTCCTCCGGCAATTTTTCAAAAGGAGTACCGGCAGGAACATTGCCTTCCGAATCACCTTCGGCAGGATCGTAAATATAACCGCATACACCGCAAACGTACTTTTTCATTTTGATGTCCTCCTTTATATTTCGATATTTTACTGGTTATTCACTTTTTCGAGCAGTTTCGCCGCTACCGTTTTGCCCAGATCATGACATTGATCCAGAACATCGGCGCCGGGAGCGTGTTTCACGGCAAGGGATTCAGCAACAATATCAACCTTCATGTCTTTGAGCATGGCCTCCAGATGTTTCACGGATTCTCCGCTCCAACCGAAAGATCCGAAAACCGCGCCGATCTTATTGGCCGGTTTCAAACCCTTCAGATAAGTCATGACGTCCGCCATCTGCGGAAGCATGTTGTTGTTGAGCGTCGGCGAGCCGACAATGAGCGCGCCGGCATCCAGGACTTCATACATCACCTCACTGCGGTGCGTTTCGTTCATGGAAATAAGTTTTACCTTGACACCAGCCTGAGCCAGCGCTTCGCTGATGGCTCCCGCCATTTTTTCAGTAGAGTGCCACATGGTCGCATAAACCACCACCGCTTTGGCAGTCGGTTTCTGCAACGCCCATTTCTTATATAAATCGATGATCCAACCGATATCTTTGCGCCAGATCGGCCCGTGGTCGGGAGCGATCACTTTGATTTTTAATCCTGACGCGACGACTTTGTCCAACGCCTTCAAAACAACGGGAGAATAAGGCAGCACGATATTGGCATAATATGTCGCTCCTTCATATTCGAGAGTCGAAGCGGGAATTTCATCGGCAAAGCGCTCCAGCGTCGCCAGATGCATGCCGAAAGCGTCCTGCGAAAACAGAAGCTCATCGGCGTCCAGATATGTAAACATGCTGTCCGGCCAATGAATCATGCGCGTTTCCATAAACGTCAATTTCATATTGCCCAGATTCAACGTCTCACCGTTTTCGACAGCGATCACTTCATGCTCGTCGTGGAAGAGATCTTTTAAAGTCTTTGCTCCGACGGACGAGGCAAAAACGGTCTGGGGTTTTATTAAATCGATCATTTCAGGCAAGCATCCCGAATGATCCAATTCGGAATGATTGGAAATAATATATTTGATCTTAGAGGGATCGACGACGGATTTGATCCGTGAGAGCATTTCACCCATAAAAGGTTTCTTTATCGTATCGATCAGGGTGATATCATCCGCCATCACCAGATAAGCGTTGTAGGTGCTGCCGTGCGGTGTTGTGTAACCGTGAAAGTCCCGAATGGTCCAATCGATGGCACCAACCCAGTAAACATGATCTGTCACTTTTACAGCCGAATAAATGTCTCTCATGATTTTTCCTCTTCGTTGATTTGCATTGAGAATAATATAAGTTCTAATCCGATGATGTCAATCAATACTTATACTAAATTACCGGTAATTTCCACTTTGAACCAAGATAAATCCGCAGAACAACGAAATGGATAATAATATAGACATTTTAATTCATTGGTTTCACAGGGAAGCCGCTCCGTGACCGTTTCGCAGTGCAACCTCGGCGTGCAAGGATGTTGACATGTATTGATTTTATTCCTATAGTTCTCACAGTAAAAAACTGTATCCATTTTGAGTGAAAATAATCGGTGACTGAAAAATTAAGCTGGCCTCTTGATCTGGCATGGTTTTATATTCAACGAAAAGTCGGGGGGCGTCAAATACCACTTTTGGCGAGTTTTAAGCTGACGTATCGGTGCAACCTGGCTTGCCGGGCATGTCCTTTTCATCGGCACGCCGGCGGGAATAACATCCACATGTCCCGGGATACGGCCATCGCATCGCTGGAATCGTTACACAGGCTCGGCACCCGTCTGATCGTTTTTGAAGGAGGAGAACCGATGATGTGGAAGGACGGATCATACCGTCTTCACGACCTCGTGCTTCATGCCAGAAAAAAATTTCTCCGCGTGGCGGTGACAACCAACGGCACACTTCCTCTGGATGTTCCCTCCCACACCATCTGGGTAAGCCTGGACGGCTCGAAAGAGACTCACGACCATCTGCGAAGCGATTCTTTCGACCGGGTTTGTTTCAATATCAAAACCAGCCGTCATCCGCGTGTTTTTATCCATTGCACCCTGAACCGCCGCAACTGGCGTGATCTGGATTCCCTGGCCAAATTCGTCAAAGCAAATCCCGGATTGAGAGGAATGACTGTTCAGTTCTTCTACCCTTATCATCAGGGAGAAGACGATCTCTCGCTGTCTCCGGACGAACGCCGCGCCGCCGTCGAAAAATTGCTTCAGCTGAAAAAATCGGGACTGCCGATTCTGAATTCGGCGGGCAGGCTTAAAGCAATGATTGACAATCACTGGTCCTGTCATGACGATATACTGATCAATGTGAATCCGGACGGAACCGTTACCCGGGGGTGTTATGTCAAAAGCCGCGGTACAATCAATTGCCGGACTTGCGGATTCACACCGGTGGCCGAAGCATCGGGCGCGCTGGATTTTCTGCCGGGATCGCTTTATGCAGGATGGCGGTTGTTCTTGAAATCCTGATCACAAGGTCGTTGAAAAACGTTAAAGACTGACTTGATTTCTAATGAAAAAAAGCGCGTTAAGGAATATTTCCAAGAGAATCCCTTCTATAAAAAACAATATTCGGCCATCAATGACAATATCCCTTGCTTTGCGCTTGTTCCAGGATCTCGCAACGTCCCTGTTCACAGGCTTTGCGAACATCGATACAGCCGGGTTCCGGATAACCGTGCATCAAGTAAATCGCACCCCGATAGCTGTAGGCTTCGGCATAGTCAGGTTTCAGTCGGATCGCCGTATTAAACTCCTCAAAAGCTTCGCGGTAACGGCGCAACTCGGTATAGGCCACGCCCCGGTTGTAATAAACACGGAAATCATCCGGGACAAGCGTTAAGGCTCGTTGAAAGTCGTCAAGCGCATTTTGATACTGCCCGAGACCGGCATAACTGATCCCTCTGTTTTTGTAAACATCCGCATCAAACGGATTCATACGGGCGGCTACATGAAAGTTCTCCAGCGCAAGCTGATGCAGGCCCATTTTCTCGTAGGTCAAACCCCTGTTTTTGTAAGCTCTGATGTCATGACGATCCAGCCTGATGGCCTGATTAAAATCTTCAATCGCTTTTTCATACTGTCCCCGTTTATCGTGGACAAGACCCCGGTAATTGTAAGCCCGCACATGATCAGGCGTGACGGAAACCATGCCGATCGCTTTATCGTAATAATTGATGGCTTCCTGAAATTTTTCCTGTTTTGCATACGCAACACCGAGATGCACGTAAATCAGCTGACGGAGTTTATTTTCCGCAACGCCCATTTTATTATAGGCCATAACCGGACCGGTTGTTTCCGGAATCATATTCATCGCCTTATGATAATAATGAACGGCCTCTTCAATTTTCCCATCATTGGCCAGGGCAACACCGTAATTTATCTGAGCCAGAGCATTTTCCTGATTGACGCGTGAAGCATGACCGAAAAGGTTGATGCTGTTCTGCCAGAAACCGCATTGATGCCAGGTTAAAACCGCCAGCAGCACAACAAAAGTCATTCCCGCAGGCAGGATGAAAATTTTTCCGATCTTTTCACGGTCGACCCACAAACGAACGCCCCAGGCAACGAGGATGGCGATTCCGATGGAGGGCAGGTAAAGATAACGATCAGCCATCGCGTTATTGCCCGCGGGAATAATGCCGATGACCGGCGTTATCGTTACCAGACACCAAAACCATCCGACAAAAAAATAAGGATGACGCTTCCTGAGGAGAATACACGCCAGGCTGACGGCTAAAACAAGCGAAACTATCGCAACGATTTGCCATGCCGGAGCCTGACCGTAAAACGGATAGCACACAGCCAGATCATACGGCCAGAAGACTTTCTTCAGATAGACAACAAACGAAATCATCGCGTTGATGATTCTCGATTCCAGTGAAAACGGCCATCCGTCTATGGGAAACTTCGGCTGCGCGTAAATGGTGATGACGGAGAAAACCGCCGAGAGGAAGAAGAAAGGCAGCTTTTCTTTCAACTGCCACAAAAACACATTTTGCCTGTGTAATGCAAAACGTTTCAGCGGCCAGTAATCCAGGAGGATCATGATAACCGGCAGGCTCACCGTCAGCGGCTTGCTCATCAGACCGCACATGAAACAGAAGAGTGCCAGCGCATATCTTCCGGCGGCCGGTTTCTCGGTGTAATGGATATAAAAACACAACGTCAGTATCCAGAAAAATACGCTTAATACATCTTTGCGCTCGGCTATCCAGGCAACAGACTCCACCCGCAGCGGATGCAGAGCGAAAAAAGCGGCAACAAAGGCGCTCGGCCAGAAAGCCCCTGTCGTCCGTTGAAACATTCCAAACAGCAGCAATGCGCTGATCATGTGAAGCAATAAATTCGTAAGATGATACCCGCCGGCATTTAAGCCGTATAATTCATAATCGAGCATCAGCGAAAGCCACGTCAGGGGATGCCAGAATTCGGCATACATGGTGGTCAAGGCCCAGCGAATTCCATCAAGCGTCAGACCGGCACGGACATAATTGTTTTCGGTAACATAAACATTATCGTCAATATTGACGAAATCGAAGTGATACACCTGCGCGTAAACGGCAAGCATTACAACCGACAAAACGATATAGAAAATAATATTGCGTCCGGATGGACTGATATTTATTTTATTAAACATATCGGCCTGGTTCGATTTTCTGTATCATATGCCGATTGATAGTTCACCCATTTTTTGGCCACTATGATCAAAAATACGAGTTTTTTCAATAAAAAGCATCAGCGCATATCCGAATGAATTTGCATTGATCAGCAGTATAGTTTTCACGTTCTTTGCAACGATTGCAGTCACAAATTCCATCAAGGATTTAGAAGAATATTTCAGGCGACGTATGTTTCGAATGTAATGCAACTGCGTTGCATCGGCGTATGCGTCAAAAGATGGAAGAGCGTCTCTCCTGTCATCGCCGCAAGATGAGATCGTTATGCCCTCCCTATTGGGCGATGCCGTATTGCCGCCGTCCGCAGAAAGCGCCTGTCCCGTCTTAAAATGTTCATCAGTTCCGGCCAAAAGGCCGCATTGACCATCGCATCCGATTGTTGTTCCGGCATATTCCGTGGTATGCTGATTTTTTATATATTGCTCTCTTCAGCATTTTTATCCCAGTCCGACGACATCTGCGAAGTTTCTTCCAAGAAGTTTTTCCCTTATCGTGATATCTGAAAATATGCTTTCAATTCTGCGCTTGATAAATCCGTAATCGTATTGATGATCGGACCCGTGAAAGCCGAACGGACCGTCCGTGCCGAAGAAAAGCCTTTCCGCGCCGAACATATCCACCGCCTGGCGGGTTGCTTTCCGGCTGGTATAGGTCGTTTGGGAAAGATCCATGTACACATTTTTCAGATCCTGAATCTTTTTCCACGTGGCCGAGTAACAGGGAAATGCGGCATGGGCCAGGATAAGTTTCAGATCGGGCACTTTTCTAAGCAGAGCTTCAAAATCGCCCTCTTCACCAAATCCGGCATGAATCAGAAGAGGCTTGCCTGTTTTAGCCAGCCTTTCGGCGACAGGGGCAAGTTCAACCGGCGGGTAGCGATGCCAGAACGGATGCGCCTTGACACCGATGAATCCTTTTGCGTCCTTGTATTTTTCAAACTCATCAACCTGATTTTTCCTGCCGCGGGGATTCACGAAGATCCAACCGAGAAACTTATCCGGATATTTATTCACCGTATTGAATACCTTCTCGTTGTCCGGATCGGTTTCCAGAGGACATGATTTGCCCATGATCTTGATATCGCCACGATCGGTAAAATTATTGATAAAAAGCTTTCCCAGCCCTCTGGAGGGGGCATGCTCCAGAAGGATCTGAAGCATGCCTATCAGAAGCCGGGGAGGCTCTGTAAATGGTCCTATGATGCTGCCCATGAGAGCCACCTTGTCGATTCTTGCTTTTTGCATTTCGGCAATCAGACGGTCAACCGGAAAAACCCTTTCTTCCAGATGATAATGGCAATCGATAATCATGTCTTGCCCGCCTTTTCCTTTTCAAGACGTTTGAGTTCCTTTTTCATGATCTTGCCAGTGAGATTCCTCGGAAGATTGTCCACAAACTCAATCTGGGTGGGAATTTTGTAGCGGGCAATCTTGTCCATCAGGTAGGATTTGAGTTCCTCATCCGTCAGAGATCCTTTCTCTCGGAGGATGACGTAAGCCTTCACCTGCTCGGTAAGCGCCGGATCCGGCACACCGATGACAGCAACCTCCATCACGCCGGGGTGGGTTTCCATGGCGATCTCCACCTCCCGGGGATAGATATTTTCCCCGCCACGGTTGATCATGTCATTTTTCCGGTCAACGATGAAGATATAACCCTCCCGGTCCTCATAGCCCATGTCGCCAGTATGCAGCCAACCGTCCCGAATGGATTCTTTTGTGGCTTTGGCTTTGTTGAAATAACCAATCATGACCTGATTACCCCGGACACAGATCTCTCCGTTTTCGCCGCAAGGCATTTCGTTGTTGTTTTCATCCAGGATTTTTACTTCACTTCCCGGCATGCCCACGCCGATAGATCCATATTTCTTCTTGCCGAGTGGCGGATTGATTGTCGATAACCCGCAGGCTTCGGAGAGGCCGTATCCTTCGATGATTTCCACATTGAATTTGTCCTTGAAAGTGTTGATGAGGTCGACCGGCATGGGAGCGGCGCCGCTGAAGGCATACCGCAGTTTCAGTTTTGAACGGTCAATGGTGTTCGGATCCACGCACGCGAGCACAAAGGCGTACAATGCCGGTATGCCCATGACAATCGTAACGCCATAATCCAGGATAGGTCCCCAGAAATCATTGGGTGAGGGACTTTTCCGCAGGCAGATCGTCAGCGCTCCATAAAGGAGAGGATACGTCCATACACAGATCGGATTTACGTGGAAATAGGGCAGCACCATGAGGAATACGTCACCCTCCCGGGCGGCGTTTGTGCTGGCCATGGCCTTGCACAATGTAAGCTCTCCCGCGTTTTGAAGCAGGATCCCCTTTGGCTGTCCGGTCGTGCCGGACGAATAAATGAGCAAAAAGGGATCTTCCGGTTTCTGGACGACCAGAGCCTCGTCGTCGGGATATGTCCGGAGGATGTCCGCAAAGCTGATTGCAATGTCCGGAAAGGCATGTTCCGTGCCGGTTACAACCTCCACCACCACCGGTTTATGATTTGACCGGCTGTACCCCGCAGCAAAAGGCGCCATGAATTCGCTTCCGACAAAGATCATTTTGGGTTTCGAATCTTCGAGAAGATACGTTATCTCCGGCCCCTGGAGCATGTAGTTAACTGCGCCGGCAATGGCGCCAATCTTCTGGATCCCAAACATGATGTAGAAACATTCCGGTGAATTGAGCACCAGGAAAGAGACCACATCGCCTTTTCGAACACCTCTGCTTTTCAGGAAATTGGCAACCCGGTTGGCGCGCTCGTTAACCTGCCGGAAGGTGATCACCTGATCATAGAAAAGAATATAGGGTTTGTCCGGAACCTCCTGCGCCCTTGACAAAACCATATCCGCCAGACTTTCAAATTCGCGTTTCATCCCGCTGAGTCCGGCGATTTCATCGAGAGAAATTGTTTCTACAGCAACTTTTTTCCCACCATCATCAATTTGTCTTTCTTCAATGTTCATATTCCCATCCTCTGTAAGTGATACCGTTTGTATGTTTTTGCAGCCCATGGACGCTCCGCCATGGCTTCACAACAAATGTTCCCGTTCCTCTATTTTTTCGTCAAATCACCCGCTTTGAGTTCCTCTATACCGGAGAGGTACCGGGCAAGATGCTGCCGGTGTTTTACGTCATACTGCATGGTCAGTACAATCTGCTCCATGATGGGCGATCCTCCGCCGTGAAAGCTACCGTAGTTCATGGCGCCGGTGGCTGAAGAACAGGTGCAGTCTATATAAAACAACCAGAATTTGATCTGTTCTTCCACGGGGATCTTCGGATTGCGGGTCAGATACTTCTCAAGAACCGCCTTGATCTCCGGATTGGCAAGGTCTCTTTCATAGGGGAAGGTCGCGGGCATGCCTCCGGCGATGGTGCAGAGGATTTCCTGCTCATGGAAAACGGCCTCTCCAGTCAGACATCTTCCCACGTTGGCGTAGATCGAATTCGGAATGAAACTGCCCGGACCGTAAGGATAGGGTCCCAGTCCCGGAACGTAAATTTCCGGTTTGCCCAGGGCGGACGCCGTATACCCTGCCGCATATCCCAGTTCGGTTACCTTGATGACCTCGGAGAGCATTTCTCTCACATGCGGGGTATTTTTGATGCCGTTTATCTCGGCGGCTTGGGCGGCCAGTCCCAGAAGAATATCACCGATAGCGGGTTTACAGCCGGAATAACTGTGGCGATGAAACAAGGCAAATAAAAGCGCACAGGCGCCGGCGTGTAAGTTTTCCCCGCAAAGGAAAACGCGCTCCCAGGGAATCAAGGCATCTTCAAATATCACATAAGAGTCCGAATAACCCGGATCAAACCCTCTTGGATAAACTTCCCGTTCCCGTGGCACATGCAAATGTACGACCTGTTTTACTCCTTCGTGATCAGCGGGAACAGCAAAAGCGACGGCATATTCCTTTTCGTCGTCACCGATGGCTCGTGTAGGAACCACCATGATCTCGTCCGCGATCGATGCCTCGGAAATATGGACTTTGCATCCTCTTACCACAATTCCGTCTTTATTCTTTTCCACAACATGCAGATATGAGTCAGGATCAGCCTGTTCGATGGGCCTTTTCAGACGGTGTCCCTTAACATCGGTCTGCGCGCACGAACCCACCAGATCGTTTTTTTGAAAATACTCGAGCCATTTTAGAAAATTCTTGTGATATTCGGTAGCGCCGTTGTTCTGCTTGTCCGCTTCAAAAGAAACGGCATTCACCGCATTGAGCGAATCAACGCCCATACATCGCTGAATGCACATACCGACCTTGCGGCACAGGGCTCTGGTCATGTCTTGTTTTTTATGCAGATCCTGTGGTGACTGATGCACGTGGCAGAACCGGTTGATGGTTTCCCCGGTCAGATGCGAGGTCGCCGTGCAGAGGTCCTTCAACTCGGGATCATTGACTGCATCAAAGGTCACGCCCATGACATTTAATACCTTCTCCTGTACCGCGTCAGTCCGATCAATCATGGCGCCGTTAAAATATAAATTGCGACGCATCTTTTTGAGTCCGTCAATATACTGCTCTTTTGTTCTCATGTGATTCTCCTTTTTTCGATATCTAAAAATTCACGACTTAATATTAATACAATTTAATAATTTATGATAAATATTAATTAACATTTGTATTTTGTCAAGTTTTATTTATTGACAGTTGTTTATATATAAATTATAATTAGTGACGTAAATAATAACCATTGAATATAGTAATGGCTTTCGGAATAAGGCCGAACGAATATGCTTGTTTTTTGAAGTCATCTGATTTAGATAAACGAGAATTCATCTATCAAGGAGGCTCTATGGCTCGAAACGACATCATGGCAGCAAGAAAAGATAACATCATCGATTCCGCATTAAAGGTATTTGCCGAAAAGGGCTATTCAGATGCCACGATGACCGATATCGCGCAAAAGGCCGGCGTCTCCACTCCCGCCCTCTACGAATATTTCAAAACCAAAGAGGATTTGCTTTTTTCTATTCCTGAAAAGTTCATGGACGAGCCGATACGTATTCTGGAATATGTTGCTCCCTATCTCCGGGGCACTGAGGAAAAAATCAGAGGACTCGTCCAGGGTTATCTAACCGTCTATGATAACAATCCTCTGTATGCCTCACTGGTCATGCTGGAGTTGAAAACAAACAGGAAATTTCTGAAAACCAAGGCCTACGGCATGGTCAGGAAAGTTGCCGGAGGACTTCTGGAAGTCATTCAGGAGGGGATAGAAAACGGAACCTTCAAAGAAGACACCGACGCGTTTCTTATCCGTTCCATGATCCTGGGCACGATTGAACATCTGTGCATCAGAAAACTGCTGCTCGGCGAACCCAAAAATCTGCCACAGTACACGGATGCGATTGTCGACACGATTCTTAACAGTATCAGGAAAGAATCCAAACATTATTCCATTAACCTGAATATAAATGATCTCGTCATGCAGAAGATCGACGAAGTAAAAAAAGAGAACATTGATTTGAAGAGAAAAAAACGATGAATCGTCCTGTCCTGCCAACGCACCTGTCAACGGTATTGATTTGAGTGTCTTTTCTAAAATCACGACTGACGCCAAGACAAAAACCGGCTGACTTTGCTCAACAGCAATGGACTTATAAAATCAAAACCGAACATTTTTACGAGGTAAACAAAGCATGGAAGCCGGGGATATTAAAAAAATACTGATTGCCGGAGCGGGCACCATGGGCCAGAGCATCGGTTTTTCCTGCGTCACAAGCGGTTATGCCATCGTCCTGTACGATATCAACGATGACATCCTGGCAAAGGCCCGGGAAAACATGACAAAGAAGATCGATAAAATGGCGGCGTCCGGCGCGATACCGAAGGAAAAGGCCGAATCGTTTAAGAACAACATCGCGATGACAACCGATCTTGCCGCCGCCGGGGCCGATGCTGATGTGGTCAGCGAATCGATCCTTGAAGATCCTGACATCAAGGGGGATTTTTTTGCAAAACTCAATAAGGTCTGCCCCGAACGGACCATCTTTACCACCAACACATCGTCTCTGGTGCCGTCGATGTTTGCCGGGAAAACAGGCCGGCCCGACCGTTTTCTGGCCTTTCATTTTCATCCCGGCTTCAAGCTGGTAGATGTCATGGGACATCCGGGCACATCCGCGGAAGTGGTTGAAACCGTCCGGCGTTTCAGCGAGTTGATCGGGCATTCGCCGATCGTGCTCAAGCAGGAAAAGGCCGGGTACGTGTTCAACTCGCTTCTCAATCCCTGGTTTCTGGCGGCGCTGAATCTGGCGTCGCGGGACATCGCGTCTCCCGAAGATGTGGACCGTTCCTGGAAGGAAATCACCGCTTCGCCGCTGGGTCCCTTTGAGATGATGGATTACGTCGGTCTGGAAACCGTATGGCGAATCACCGATTTCTGGGCGAAAAAACGCAATGATCACCAGGCGAAATTAAGCGCCGACCTGCTGAAGAAATACGTGGACCGTGGCGAACTGGGAATGAAAACCGGCAAAGGATTTTACGATTACTCAAAAAAGAAATGATCTGGTCATTCCGTCGATTGGAAGTATCCTTTGAACAGATAACTCAGATCATCCGCCATCCGTCCGTCCATCGAGAAGTTGACGCTGTCGGCAAAAATATCCAGTACGACAACGGCATTAAGGCTGGCATCCTGCCCTTCGATCATTCTGAGCCTCTTACAGAAGTTTTCGTTAACGGTCCTCACATTTTCATACGCTTCCGCCAGTTTCTTCAAATCCCAATCGGGCTGACATCCTCGCTGATACAGAAAATACTGAGCCATCAGATACATTGAAATGGCGCGATATTTGGTTTCTTCTATCGTGGCAAAAGGCAGGTGAAAACGCACCATGGGCTTTAATATTTCCATCACAGGACATCCGCTGGTAACCATATAGATGCCGATCAGGGAACTGACGCCGTGCTGCAAAGACACTGTACGGATATATTTTCTTTCCTGTGACGTAACGACAACTTCCACCTGTTCGTAAGAAAAGAAGTCACGGAAGTAATCTATGACATCCGCCATATTAATGGCGATGGGACAATATTCATATTTATCATTCAGTGTGCAATTGGGGCACTTAAAACAGCTTAGTTTTGTCCACTCCGGGCAACTTTTTTTGTCCGTCGGCAGTAAATTTAAAGAGACACCGTCCAACTCAATGTTGAATTCTTTTTCAAAACCGCCTTTGAATATAAACCTGTAATTGTATGTTACTTTGCCTGAAGAATCGTGCTCATCATTCATATTACAACTCCTTCTTTAGAGTAACATTATGTTAAAGCATTTTTGCTCCGGTATCAAAAGCTTTCAGGTTGATGTGATGTTTGCCAACAGGAATGCTTCTTGAAATTTCCTTTTCAAAGGCGCGGCGGTCAATCGGCAGTAGAGACGTTCCCGCCAGTGCGCCGATCATCACGATATTGCTCAAGACAGGATTGCCCAATTCCATGGCCACGGATGTGGCGTCGATGATCCAGTTTTTTGCCGATATTTTTTCAAACATAGATTTGACTTCATCCAACGTCGGATAAGTGAATTCGCCGGTAATCACGCCCATGGGATAAACCATACGCGAATTGGTCAGCACTGCGACATTGGGATTGCCGTATTTAGTGAGCACCCTCAGCGCCTCCACCGGCTCCAGCGCAATCACAATATCTGCCCTACCCTGAGGAATCTGCGGACTTAAGACGGATGTTGAAGAAACACGCAGATGACTCATCACCGAACCGCCGCGCTGGGACATGCCGAACGTTTCACCGATGGTGACGACAAATCCCGCGTTCACCAGCATTCCGGCGAGCACCCGCGAGGCCATGACGTTTCCCTGTCCGCCGACACCGGTGATGATAATATTAGTCGGTTCTTTCGGTAATGACATTTTCATCTTTCGGCGGCCTCCGTTCTGGTAATCGCCTTTTGCGGGCAGATGGAATAGCAGACGCCGCAGCCCGCGCAGATAACTTCATCAATCACGGCTTTTTTCTTTGCTCTGTCCCACGTGAGCGCCGGGCAGCGGAAAATCCTCGTGCATAAACGGTTGCAGCCGCAGTTGTCACCAAGGCACAGTTCCTCGTTGACTTTCATCAGATACTGTTTCTTACCCTTCTTTTCAGGGCTCAAAGCGCAGGCCTGTTTCATGATTAACACCGTCATGGAACCGCGTTCGGCCATAAAAGATGTAAGAATTTTGCTTGTCCCTTCCAGATCGAACGGATCGCTGACAGCAACCTTTGCGCCTATTGCGCGGCAGACGGCTTCGATATCCACGGGAGGGAGAGGGTCGCCTACGGCACTCTCGCTAATACCGGGATGCGGCTGGAACCCGGTCATCGCCGTTCCCGCGTTGTCCAGCACGATGAAGGTGATATCAGCCTGGTTATGTTGGGCGTTAATCAGCGCCGGAATGACGGCATGATAAAAAGTGGAATCGCCGCAAACCGCCATAACAGGCTTGTCCAGACCGAAAGCCGAAAGCTTCGCAAAGCCGCTGGCCAGCCCCGTGCCCGACCCCATGGAATGCAGCGTGCGCACGGTATGGAAACCGATTTCCGGCCAGAGTGAGGCCATCGCATAGCAGCCGATATCGCCGCAGACAATCCCTTCGCGACCATCGAGTTTTAGCGCCGTGTTGATGTTCCAGAAAGACGCACGGTGCGGACAGCCCGGACAGAACGTTTGCGCCCGCGGAGCAATTTTCGGCGCCATTTTTTGAACTTCCTTGAGATAACTTGCGGGCAGGGACTTGGGCTTGACCTTCATGATTTTGCTCAGAGCCTTCATAACTATTTCGGGATTTAACTCGCCGGCTGAAGGCAGGGTCTTATCCATTTTCCCGTAAAACGTTTTGATGCCGATATCCTTGAGCATGCCCATGGCGGCAACCTTGATATTTTCCTCCAGAAACGGCAGCACCTCTTCCACAGCCATGATCTTTTTGCTCAGGCGCAGATATTTTTTCAAAAGTTTTTCAGGCAGCGGCCAGGTACAACTCAGCTTCAGAATCCCGACCCGTTTTTGCAGGTCGAGCATCTCGACGGCTTCCCGGCTGTAGAGGAAACAGGCGCTGCTGGTGATAATTAGAAGTTCCGGTTTTTTAGGACCGAAATAGCTGTTGAAAGGACTCTTTTCAAAAAGTTCCGCTGCTGTCTGTAATTTTTTCTGTTGCAGGCCGTGTTTAATGACCACCGGCGTGCTGACCACCGGCCCGCGCAGAGGATCCATGACCGAACCATCGGAAATAAAGCGGGCGGTGCGGAATTTAACCGGTAACTTGCCGCAGATGACATTGCCGCTGGCGTGCGACATGCGCGTGACCGAGCGCACCATGACGATATTTCGGATTTTCTCGGATAACTCAAAAGCCCACTTGGTCAGATCCTTGGCTTCCTGAAAATTGGCCGGTTCCAGTAAAGGAATTTCGAGCATGCGCGCGAAATAGCGCGATTCACCCTCGTTGACACTGGAGAGCGCGCCGGGGTCTTCACATTCGACCAGCACGATTCCGCCGCGCGTTCCCGAAGAGGAAAGATGCAGAAGAAAATCAGATGCAACATTGACGCCGTTTTGCTTCATCACGCACATGGAACGCAAACCGGAAAATGATGCGGCGGCGGCCACTTCCAGCGCGACCTTTTCATTGGTGGACCATTCCACATAAAGGTTTCTTTCACGGGCCACTTCGGACAGGCGCTCGATGACTTCCGAAGACGGCGTGCCAGGATAACCGGAAACGACGCTCACGCCCGCCTCCAGGGCGCCGCGCGCGATGGCCTCATTGCCCATGAACAACACTTCTGTTTTTGCGGGTGATAATAATTTGCTCATAATTTTATACTCATTTTATTCTCCTTTTTGAAAAAGAGGATAAATATTTACTATTCACTTCTTACTTTTTCTCTTCTGCTCATCGCCCAAATATTTCAGCACCGCCGGATCACGGCTGTCCAAGTATAAAAGATTTTTTACCGAACCGCTCTTCCGGATAATATTTTTCAACGCATTCTTCTTCTTATTGGCAGCCGCTTCCTTCAGTTCTTTTAAACTGTCAGCGGGCGCCTCCCGCAATTCCAGAACGCCCTTCTCCACGGCCAGTTCCACCAGATCTTTCCCTTTGGTCGTCCTGACGATCAATTGATTCCATTGGCGAACGTCTTCCCACGTTCCCGCAAAACGCGCCGAACCGACCGACACATCAGCGAATTCCGCCGTGCTGTCCATACAGTACTGGCAGGCTTCCCGGATACAGGTTTGCGCTTCATCCATCGCAATCGAATGCAACCGATCTTTCGTCCGGATTTCCAGAACATTCTTGCCGGCGGGGATATCCATTTTGGTAATGGATTCCAGAGCGATGCCTTTATCCGTCAATAACTGCAAATATTTTTCTTCGGAAAACGTCCAGCCGCAGTACAAACCAATCACCAGATTCAGTTGATTGACTTTTTTTTCGTTTTCCGCAGTCTTGTTCAGTTTCATTTTGGCCAGAGCCAGAGCCTGACAGGGAGTCGCCACGATGCCAATGTTTCCGGCTTCTCGTGTGATCAGTTGATTGAAAGCGGCAACACCCGGCGATACGGTAAACTTGCTGCCGGTATTCTCCCTTAAAGATTTTTTATCTCTCACGGCAGCGCCTTTTTGAAAAAAGTCCTGATCGCGCGCGGAAATAATTGCGGTATCAATCAATCCTTCAGCCATCGCCAGTTCCATCAATGTTGTAACGGTTGCGCCATGCTGAGCAGCCGCCCGCAAATCCACATCAGTCGCCCGGGAAAAATAGTAACCCTTTGCCGCGCCGATTTCCGGTGTCAGATCTGCCGCTTCAAATAAAACATTTCTTAAAGCTGTCAAATCGACAGGGGTTCTGGGACAAAAAGCGTAACAATGGCCGTCTTTCAAATCACAGTTGTGCACCTGCACCGTCCGGTCATGATAAATCACCTGATACGGACAGATGCCCACGCAGGCGCCGCAACCGGTGCACAAACCGTCGTCTAACACGTATTTTTTAAGAAATTGCTGACTTTGCATTTTACGTTTCAAATTCGATTTCCTGTCTTTTGTTCCGACGTCCGGTTTTTATATCCTATCGTTATTTATGAGGCAAGCAAATGATATAAAAAAATTATTAAAATGCAAATCACTCTAATAATTAAATATTCTTCGCAAATATTCCTGTTGATGTAATTTATAAAAAATATTTAATTGCTGTTGACATCCTTCTCTTCTTGTATTATGAAGCGCCAGAAAAAATTTTCCCGTAATGGACCCCGTGGGTTAATTTTCGGGTGAAAGACACCTGAATCTTTGAAAACATGTTCCCCAGTAGCTCAGTCGGTAGAGCGGCTGGCTGTTAACCAGCATGTCCGTGGTTCGAGTCCGCGCTGGGGAGCCAGAACATCCTCCTTGGTTATCCGAGGAAATCAAAAAACCCGTTAGAAATAGCGGGTTTTTTGTTGTTTTATATCCAAAGACGTGCTATACAATCCATCAGAATCTAGTCGTTTTAGGTACCTAATTTAAGAAAAAGGTACCCAAAATATTCAGCGTGTACCCAAAAAAATGGAGGTTACTCTATGCCAAAGCGTATTATTCCATTGACGGACATTAAAGTACAAAAAGCAAAACCAAAAGAAAAACCCTTTTCATTGTTTGACGGTGGCGGCTTATACCTTCTCATCACACCTTCTGGCGGTAAATTATGGCGGTTCAAATATCGTTTCGATAATAAAGAGAAGAAGCTTGCTTTCGGTTCATACCCAGAAATAAGGCTTCTTGATGCGCGTCGAAAACGCGACGATGCACGGAGATTGCTTGCAAACAACGTCGATCCTGATGCAGTCCGCAAAGCACAAAAACAGGCAAATATCGAAGAGGCAGAAACCTTCGAGGTCATAGCCAGAGAATGGCAGGACAAGTTTAAATCAAAATGGCTGGAAGGCTATTCCGAGAAAATCATGCGCCGCTTAGAATTAAACGTTTTCCCTTGGATGGGTTCACGACCAATCAAGGATATAAAAGCCCCGGAACTGTTGTCTGTCTTAAGACGAATAGAATCAAGAGGTGCGTTGGAATTAGCCCACCGTACCAGAAATGTTTGCGGTCAGATATTCAGATATGCCGTTGCAACCGGACGTTCAGAGCGTAACCCCGCCGAAGATTTAAAAGGAGCATTATCACCGGTTAAAACAACCCACAGAGCCGCAATTATAGAACCTAAAGATGTGGGGAAGCTGCTCCGTTCTATTGACAGTTATCAAGGAAGCTTTACCGTTCAGTGTGCGCTGAAATTTGCGCCGCTGGTTTTTGTTCGTCCCGGGGAGCTCCGTCACGCTGAATGGTCAGAGATAAATCTTGAGAATGCCGAATGGAACATTCCCGGCAGTAAAATGAAAATGAAAGAACCGCATCTTGTCCCGTTATCAAAACAGGCGATTGCAATACTGACGGAACTTAAAGATTTCACCGGTTCAAGCCGTTATGTATTTCCTTCTGAAAGAACGTTTGATCGTCCGATGAGTAATAATACTATTTTGGCGGCTCTGCGTAATCTTGGGTATACGAAAGAAGAAATGACGCCTCACGGATTCCGGGCAATGGCGCGAACAATTCTTGACGAAGTTTTACAGGTTAGACCGGATTTTATCGAACATCAGCTTGCTCATGCAGTGAGAGACCCGAACGGGCGCGCCTACAACAGGACTTCACACCTTGAAGAACGTCGAAAGATGATGCAGCAATGGGCAGACTATCTTGACGAACTAAAACAAGGCGCAAAGGTTTTACCGTTCAGAAAGAATAAATAATTATTTGCCCTCAACAGAACTTGACCTTACAATAAGTGTCAAGACAATTGATAACTTCCTGAAGTCCTCAATTTCTAAAAAATTGTTTTTATGCTATGTTACAAACTGAAATCTTCAAATCAATGAAAAATAAAAATGAAAAGACATATAGAACTTAAGGATATTAACTTCAACTGTATACTCACTGGAATAATAGAAAATAGCGTATTTATCTTTATTGTTTCGATAGCTTTAAATTTGATTTATGGAAACAATTATAGTCCCTACATACCTCTGATTTGTTTCTTTCAAGTATTTCTAATACCATTGATTAACTTGTCTTTTAAGAAGTTTGAGGCGGTAAAGGGAAATTTAATTGGTATCCTTATCGGATTTTTTTTGGCAACGATATTGTTCTCACCATATGGTAATTTGGAAAAGTAATTTAGATTTTATTCATCATTGCATCTTTCAACCTGAGATTCACAACTTTGACGACTCCAAAAAACTGCACCTTAGTAGGTATAGTCAATAACCGAGAAATGGCTTGATTAGACACCGTCTGTAAAGTCAAGCATAAGTCAGGACAAATTATTTTCATATTGCGCTGTTTTTTCTATCAACGATCTGATATCGGAAATTCTCCAAACGGTTGTTCGCTTGCCGAGCTTGACAGGTTTCGGAAATCGCCCCTCTTTCACTCCCGCCCACCAGCTTGATTTGGAAATGGGAATGATCGCCGGCGTTGTCTTATTCCCGACAATCTGATTTAAACGTAAAAATCCTTCACTGGGTAAATTATTCATACAATCACCTCTTCTTTGTTATTTAATACATTCTTAAATAATAGTAATTACAATAAGTTATAAACTCTATGTTTTAGACACTCTTAGGATTCAAGCAACGGGGGAGTGTCTTTCCCGCTACTATCATTGTTTGAGCCTTTCCTCTGTTGCCTATGCAAACAGAGAATTCTGAAGTTCAGGGCAACCTTCTTGAACGTACTTCAACGGCCCGCCTACATCTATATCGCCCTTCTTAAATGCGTATGCCGATTTGCAGAGATATTCTTCAGCACCGCATCCTTTTCCCTTGTATGGTTGGATTCGCGCATAACCGCCAAGCTGATCATGCAAATCCATATACTTTAATCTTCCGACCCAATCCGGAACTCTGCCAATGAGACAATGAAAATGGATTGCGCCCCGATATTGATATTCTCGCGCCCTTGTCCAGATCACGCCGTCATTGGGCCGTTTCCAATATCTGACTCCGAATATTTCCCGGTTCAGAGTGTGAATCCATTTGTCGTAAATCTTTATTGCCGCCTCTGGGTGCATCATTTCATCAGTGAAGGGATTGTCTCTATACGTGAGATGACAGAACCAATCCCAAGGCCACTGGCTCACGAATTTTACCCATTCTTTTGGTAGTTCTCTGGCTTGATACATGTGACTTTCCCGTTTCTTTCTTTTTTATTCCACAAACGATTTTTTCTAAACCTCGCTCTGTGACGCTTTGACAGCAGCACTTTATACGTTTTTTCTATTTGTTCGCTCTGCATGATCCGAAATAGCGTTTCGGCTCTGGCAGTCTTGTGATCGCAAGCAATATTAACTTCGCTCTTGCACGCCTGCTCGCTCGCGGCGTCTCTACCGGCGCCCTCGCGTGCAGGCTCATAAACCTCAACATTCTCAGTATAGACCATAAAAAAAACCCCTCTGAATTGCTCCAGAAGAGGTTTCTTGACAGACATATAGTCAGTGATATACTTACTAAAGATCACTTCCTACAGGCTAAGCTCCCAAGGCATATGCTCTTCTGGAACGTGATTCAGAACATCCGCTCATGTTCCACCATGGGCGGATGTTCGCTTATTTTTGAATCACCTGTTTATTTTTAAGTTTCCATGTTTGTCCAAAAATAATTCCCCCTTAAGCACTGATTCTTTAAATTTTGTAAGAATATTTTTACTGAATATTACAGCTGAAAATAAGCCAGTTTTATCTATCATTTCTCCGTCCTCAAGTCCTTGCAATAAAAGATTCCTCATCATTTGGCTTCTATTATGTCCTAACTTTTTTGCTAATTTATCTATTCGATCAACCACATCTTCTTCAAGCTGCACGGTGTATTGTTTTTTTGGTCTTGTCATTGCTATGACTCCTAATGAATGTATTTAACATTCATATACATTAAACGAATCCATCTTGTCAAGAATTATTTTTGATGTTCATATAATGTTGCCAATATACTCCGCTGCTTTCGTGCTCTGCTGTCGCACTTCAGCAGCGGCTTTTTATGGTTTCTGCGTTTAGATTCATTAAAGAGATTCCGGCTCCGACGGGCTCGGCGACAGCCCATTCTCGCCGGAACCGCTCTGTTAATTATTTTATAACAATATTTGTTGACATATAATATTAATAAAAATATATTTTTTCTTAAGGTTGAAAAAAGAATTTCAAAATAAAAGTTAATAAATAATTTTTATTTAAGGTATAAATGCCTAAAATTAGTTCGAATGCTTTATTTCACTTTACTAACTGGGATAGCCTGCTAGGTATCTTAGAAAACGGTTTTCATCCAAGATTTAGTTTGGAATATATTACTTTTAAAAACAATGATACATTCGGATATGCAATACCAATAATATCCTTTTGCGATATACCTCTTTCCCAGATTAAGTTACATGTATATAGATACGGCTCTTACGGAATTGGCTTAAAGAAAGAATGGGGAATTTCAAAAGGTATTAACCCCGTTCTTTATGTTGAAAAAGATTCAAATTTATCAAATGATATATATGATTTCACAATGAATATATTAAAAAAATATCGAGAAGAAGTAGGGGCTATTGCAGAGAGATATAAAAAAACTAATGATAAAATATTAGAATTTGAAAAAATATTAAATAAAGATGAAGTTATTAAAAATATGCTTAATGAATGTAAAAAAGAGTTAGATACCTTGGATAAACTCTATGATCGAGCTAACTTAAGAGTAAAACATATAGTTAACATTATAAAATATTTAAAGTCATATGAAGGACATTCATTGGGCAATCATGAAAGTCTGGACGAGAAAATTCGCTTTTATGATGAACGAGAATGGAGATACATACCTGACCTTAAAACATGTGACAATGATTTAATAAAATTAGATATTACGTACGGTTTAATGAAAAAAGAAATGTTCTACAATTCGGATACATTAAATGAAGCTAATTCTCTTTTAAAGATGGACAATTTAAGTTTTCAACCTGATGATATAAAATATATAATTATTAAAGAGGAAAGCGAAATATTAGAAATGATAAGAAAATTAGATCAAATTAAAGGTGATAAGTATCCATCAAATACAATAAAAATTTTAACTTCTAGGATATTGACTTATGATCAAATTAACGATGATTTTTAAAAATTCTGTACCAATAAGCATGATAAGGGAAATATCCAATTTTTATTCTTGGGGGCATATTTGGGGGTATGTTAAAAATCAAGCGTCATTTAATTCAATAATTAAAAATACTTGCTAATTTATTCGAGTCCGCGCTGGGCCAATAACTCAAAGGGATTAGCCATTTATGGCTAGTCCCTTTTTATTTTTCAGACGATATGGTCCTCCCTTTTCGGTTGATATCTCCTGTTTTCCCCTTCGTATGGAAAAAACCATTCAAGTAATCTGGTCCGGCCCATTTGCTTGCTATCGAAATACAATACATGTCCAGACTCCTGAAAAGAAACATCGTCAACCATCTTTAATACACAACATTGCAATCGCAATAAACGATCATTTGACTTTTCTGCTTTTAAAAAAAATAAAGGATGTTATAAAATACATTATCGTTATGGGAAAGTAAGGATCATAACACTGTTATCAGATATATAAGACGCTGTATTTCAATTTGATTTTACGAAATGATTTGAAAACCGAGAAAAATATTTTAAATAAAAATTATCCAGAGAATAATGAAAATGAGAAAAAACATATCATCACTAAATAATCTCCTCAGAAAAGCTGAACAAGGCGACGCAGATGCTCAGAACAACCTGGGACAGTTATACCTGGCGGGCAAAGGTGTTCCGCAGGATGATACCGAGGCGGTGGCATGGTTTCGTCAGGCCGCCGAACAGGGCGACGCAAAAGCCCAGTTCAATTTGGGCTGGATGTATCAGGAAGGAAGAGGTGTCATGCAGGATGATGCCGAGGCGGCGGAATGGTATCTTAAAGCGGCGGAGCAGGATTATGCAAAAGCCCAGTACAACCTTGCCCTGATGTACAAAGAGGGCGAAGGAGTTCCCGAGGACGATGCCGAGGCGGCGAGATGGTTTTTAGAAGCTGCTCAACAGGGAGTTGCCGTTGCCCAGCTCAAATTAGGAAAGATGTATCAAGACGGGTCAGGGGTTCCCCAAAGCATATCCGAGGCCGTCAAGTGGTATCGTCAGGCGGCCAAACAGGGAAATTCGGATGCGCAAAAAATGCTGGATAGCATACGCCAAAAAGAAATGAGCGTCCCTCCCCGTGCTGCGGATGTCGCAAAAAGTTATCTTAAGGCGGCGGCACAAGGAATCGGCGATGCCCAGTATCATCTGGGATTGATGTATCAAAAGGGCGAAGGGGTTCCCCGCAACAATTTAAAAGCCGAAAAATGGTATCGCCAGGCGGCCGAGCAGGGACACGTCATGGCGCAGTTGAATCTTGGATTGATGTACCAAAAAGGCGAAGGGGTTCCGCAGGACAACGCCGAGGCTGCAAAATGGTATCAAAGCGCATCCAGACTCGGGAATCCGGATGCTCAGAGAATGCTGGACCTGATGTACAAAGAAGGGACAGCCGTTTCTCAGGAAGATGCGCACGGTGCAAAAAAATACAGCAGCACGGATGATTTTTCAGATGAAAATGCAAATCTGGGCCAAGACAACGATGAAATTATCATACAGGAAGACACGGTGGAGGTAGCAGAAGATCTTAAAACGGACGAATTTCCAGATAAAGATGCGGACATCCGTCAAGATGAAGAAGATAAGGTTATTGTGCCGGAAGACACAACAGCGACAAATGAATATTATAAAGCAGCGGAACAGGGAGAGGCAAATGCCCAATTTCATTTGGGCTGGATGTATGATAACGGTGAGGATGTTACTCAGGATTTTACCGAAGCGATAAAGTGGTATCGTCAGGCAGCCGAACAGGGACATGCCGACGCACAGTATAATCTGGGATTGAAGTACTTTTTTGGCGAAGGGGTTCCACAGGATTTTGCCGAAGCCATCAAGTGGTATCGTCAGGCAGCCGAGCAGGGACACGCTGTTGCACAATTTAATCTGGGCGGTATATATTATGAAGGCATTGTCGTTGAGCGGGACGATGTCGAGGCTGTTACCTGGTATCTTAAGGCGGCGGAACAGGGACACGAAACGGCACGGATCAGATTGGACATCATGTTCAGAGAAGGCAAGAGAATTCCGCACAACGATTCCGATCCCGTAGAGTGGTACCGCAGGGCGGCCGAACGGGGAATTGTGAATGCCCAGTATCATCTGGCATTGATGCACCGAAAAGGCGATGGTGTTTCGACGGATGATGTCGAAGCTGCAAAATGGTTTTTAAAATCCGCTGAGCAAGGAGTTGCGGATGCTCAGTTTAATATTGGTTTAATGTACCATAACGGAGAAGGAGTTCCGCACAACGATGCCGACGCTGTTCATTGGTTTCACCAGGCGGCTGAACAGGGACACGCGGACGCCCAGTACAATCTGGGATTGCAGTATTTTTTCGGTGACGGCGTTTCCCGCGATTTTACGGAGGCTATAAAATGGTATCGCCAGGCGGCTGAACAGGGACATGCGGATGCACAGTTTAATCTGGGAGAGATATATGAGGCCGGTGTCGTGGTCTCTCAGGACAACGCTGAAGCGTTGAAGTGGTATCGCAAGGCGGCGGAACAGGGACATGAAAAAGCCCGGTATCATCTGGAAATTATGTCCCGAATATAAAGCGTCATGAACCACGGTATATTGTCTGCCAAACAAGGTCCCTGTTCGATATTCTTACCATATTTTGGATGACATTTTTAATTCTCCCTTGTAAAGAAAGAATGACTTGCACAGCGATTATGCTGAATGGACCAGCCAGCCTTTTTTATCAACATGATCCTGATTATCAAAAAATGATAAACACCTTATATTCATAAAAGGATGAGTGCAATGACATTGCTATCCTATTATGGATAATTATTGATACAAAACAGTACAATTTAATGATTACTTTGTATTGGAAACTAGATGAGATTTACTATCCTGTTGAAGACGCCTACGATCCCTGAGTCCGCCATAATCTCTCTTTTTCAATATGTATGACGATATCCTGCAATTCCTGATCGCTCATATCGCTTACCGCCTTACATAAAAGAGCCTTGCGTTCACTTTCTATAACAAGGTATTCAAGGGGAACATTTAAAGCTTTTGCTATTTTATAAAGGGTATCAATACGACTGTTGGTTGGTGAATTTAAAACTCGGTTAATGGTTGATTGTGAGACTTTCGCTTTGCTTGCCAGTTCGAGTTGTCCCACATTTAATTCTTCCATTCTTTGTTCAATTCGCTTTTTAACATAGTCTAATGATTCCATGAATGTATAATACCATAAATAAAAATCCATATGCGGATATTTTTTATAAAATAATTCTTGATTTTTATCCATATTAGGATGTATAATTTTATTAACAAAATCAAAATCGAGCACAAGTACTCATACTGAAGCTGAATATTCCTCCATGAAAATAACGGTGCAGAGACAAGCGATTTTCGATTATCTGAAAGACAACACATCTCATCCAAGCGCCACGGATATTTACAAGGCTGTTTCCGAAAAAATCATGACGATATCCTTCGCCTCCGTGTATAACACACTTTCCCTGATGAAAGAGAATGGATTAATCAGAGAGCTCGCCATTACAAACAAATATCACAAGCGATATGATTCCAATATGCTTCCTCATGCTCATCTCGTCTGTGATCAGTGCGGCAGAATCGTTGATCTGGACTTACCCTTCCCGGCTATCCATATTCCCGATGAACAGACGCAGGGGTTTGAAATCAGAACCGATGAAATTTATATATATGCCCGTTGTCCCGCATGCATAGACAATGGCCATAAAACATCAACGCTGCAAGCAGAAGAAATGATCATCAATTAACAAAGCAAGAGCATTGCTGGAAAGATTTATAAAAAGATTGTGAGATTGTTGAAAATTCCCAGACGGAGGAGGCTCGTAAATGACGTATCAACTGACTGTCTCTCAAAATCCCGCCTACCTGCACATTATCGTTACCGGCCAAAACTCTGTTGAAAATGTATTGAAATATTTTGAGGATATTCATCTTGAATGCACGGTCCGGAACTGCTTCAGCATCCTGATTGAAGAACGTCTCGATGGACCGCGATTATCCACCATCAATATTTTCAATATCGTGCAAAATGAAAGTATCAGAAGCAGAGGGTTTTTCAAAGTGATCGCCTACGTTGACGTCAATGGCAATTATGATTCCATGAAATTCGCAGAAACGGTCGCGGTAAACCGCGGTTTACCCGTGGCTGTGTTCCAGACGATTGCTGAAGCCCAAAAATGGATGAAAGACAAGTATTGTTAAATGATGTTTCCAATACTCATCGTGCTAGATACCCTCAACAGCGGTAGAAGCAAACGCCGCCTCCCGCTTACCTGCCTTAACTTCTGCAATAATCCATTCGCCTTTGAGTTTGCCACAGAGAATTTTAAAATTTAATTTCTTCGCGCGGTTTTTTCTTGAAAATTCCGCGGCATGTTGCTATTTCATAATTATAAACTTTCCAAAGGAATCTGATTGATGCCGGCGATGCAAACCTCTTCAGCGGAACTTTTTCAAGCCTGCGCAACTATTTTCGGACCGGAAATAAAAATATCCTACGATTTCCTGAAATATCTTCAACCGGTAGGCATCAAAACGGCTTATCGTAAAAAAGCTTTTGACACACACCCCGACAGGGCAATGGTTCTCGGTGCTTTTGCCGAAGATCTGAATGCTGAATTCATCAACGTGCGACAGGCTTATGAAAAGCTCCTTTCGTTTGCAGAAGCAAAGAACATCCGGCAGGAAAGCTCAGCATCCTGCAACGGATTTACAACAGCACAACGCAGTTCGTACCAGAATCATCGTCATTACAACAATGAACAAAAGCATACCCGGCACAATCCGAAAGGCAAAAAGCAGCATTATGACCATTTTTACGCCGGAAGTTTTCCCAAGGGGAACCTGATGCTCGGCCAGTTCTTATATTACTCCGGTTTAATCTCATGGCGAACGCTTATTGAAGCCATTTGCTGGCAACGTCGCCAGCGTCCGCTGATCGGGCAGATCGCCGTATCATGGCGGTTGATTTCCTATCCGGATGTTTTAGGCATATTAAAAGTGAGAAAATTCGATGAAAAATTCGGCGAATGCGCCCTGCGCATCGGGTATATTTCCTGTTATGAGTTATTCGCCCTCATCGGGAAACAGAAAAAAATGCAACGTCCTCTCGGAGAATTCTTCATTGAAAGCGGCTTGCTTTCCAACGATGATTTACTCAACATTGTCCGGAAGCAGCAACGTCACAATATCACCGGTTGAAAGCGCCTTTTTTCTGCAAAACCGATCTTATCAAATTCACTTATGATATTTAGATAAAAATTATTGAAGAAAATTGATTGACATAAAATCCCAATCACATTATATTCACGCCCGCTTGCAGGATGACTCGCCGCGGCAAGCCGCTCTTAAGACGCTTTTTGAGATACCATGCTGGGGAATCGTTCAACGGTAGGACACCGGACTCTGACTCCGTTTATTAAGGTTCGAATCCTTATTCCCCAGCCACTTGATTTTAAAGGAGATTTCCCACTGTGGAAGTCTTTTTTTGTTTTCTCGGCTA